>Ga0299915_10000123_pt1 | contig 56819 bp, 94 predicted proteins | sample RVTome_13_FD_200263 | JGI IMG/M metagenome (GOLD analysis project Ga0299915, IMG submission 200263) | Soil microbial communities from uranium-contaminated site in the Upper Colorado River Basin, Wyoming, United States - RVT92D227 (version 2) ...
GGAACAAACAAGTTTGCGGCGAATTGGGATGGATTTTTTTTTGCCTAGTCCTCGCAGCCACGAGGATCAAGCGCGATGATCGAATTTCCAGGGCTCCATCGGCCCCGGCGAATGCTTCATCGCATTCCCCTGTGTTCGCGCTGGGCGTGGCTGGCCGGGTGCTGATGGAGATAGAAAATGGAGCTTGTTAAGTATGAGGCGGCATGTCGCGCTGTTGCTGAAGCTAGGTCAATTGACGAGGTTAAGGAGATAACAAATCGTGCGGAGGCGGCGCGCGCCTACGCGAAACAAGCCAAGAATCGGTCGATGGAGATTGATGCGATCGAGATACGAACTCGAGCCGAACGAAGATTGGGCGAAATAATTCTCGACCTTCGCAAGCAAGGGCATTGCAAACAAGGTGTTCGTACTGTCTCGAATCCAATCAGACTTGGTGAACTTGGGATTGATAGCAATATTTCTGGGCCGGCGCAGCGGCTGGCGTTGATTCCACACTCCAAGTTCGAGAGTGAAATCACGACTTGGCGTGCGTCGGCAGAGACTTCGTCTAGGTTCGAGGTTCCGCTACAGTCTTATCGAATTCCTAGCATCAAGGGAGACCGTCAGCGCGCCGCAGCTCGTAAGGGCCGCAGCAAGATCGACGGGACCGATCCTTTTGCCAAGTTCATTGCTCCGGATGGCAGAAGAGTTGCTGATTGGCGCTTTGGTGAGCTTGATCGAATAGAAAACATTTTCCGTCGCGCTGCAGACTGTGCACTGGCTCTCATTGAAAAGCTTCCTGCCGCAAACCCAGACCCGTTGGCTACAATGGAAATGATCTTCAAAGAAAACGAACTCATGCCGATTTTAGCGGAGATTTGGGATACTCCGATCCCAATGGCTCGTGGACTTCAATCGGATTCTGTAAAAGAATCTCGAACCAGACGTTCCCGCGTTTGTGAATATTGTCAGACGCCATTCTTGATGGACAGCCGTGGCAACACCGCTGGTCGGTTTTGCTCACGTGCCTGCGGCTACGCTTCAAGAAATCAAGGTAAATAACTATGCGTGGTCGCCGACCAGAACCCAAAGCAGTGAAGGATCAGAAGGCTCCGGTCCGTTCCCGCTCGCGCAAGACGACGAGCAAGGCTGCGCAACCGAGCGCGCCGGCGGCGTCGGGGGTTGCGCCGGCCTGGATGAAGGGCGAGTCGCTGAAGATTTTTCAGCGGATGGCACCGACGTTGCGCAGCATGAAGCTGTTGACCGAGACCGACGTTCCGGCGTTCGCGCGCTACTGCAAGCACTACGCACGCTGGCTCGACATGCAGAAGCGCCTCGACAATGACGGCGAGTTCTACGAGATCGAAACCGCAAGCGGCAAGGTTCGTCGCGCCGACCCTGCGTTCACGATGGCCGATCGGCTGGATCGCATGATGCTCGCCTTCGAAGATCGCTTCGGCCTTAACCCAGCGGAACGTCAGCGTATCATGGCGGCGCGCGCGAACACCGGTGCCACCGGCGACATGTTCGGCAATGCTCCCGGCAAGGATGAGCGGCGCGATGGCGATGCCGCCGCCGCTGCCGCACCCGCGGCCGAACCGATTGAAGGGCCGATCGGCCTTCTGAACTGATGGTGCATGCCGTCAACTGCACGCAACTATCTCGCTCAACCACGGCCGCGGGCGCTCAAGGCATTTCCGAACGCGGTTTGGGACGGCAAGTTCTGGCGCGATGGTGCTTACTGGTACGACGAACGCACGGCCGACAAGGCGGCGGCGTTCTTCCCGAACCATCTCGTCTTCACCGAGGGCGAATGGGCCGGCAAGCCATTCGTGCTGGAGGAGTGGGAGGAACACGACATCGTCCGCCCGCTGTTTGGGTGGAAGCGGGCCGACGGCACGCGCAGGTTTCGGCGCTGCTTCGTCTGGATCGCGCGTAAGAACGGTAAGACTGAGCTTGCCGCCGGGATCGCGCTGCTGATCCTGGTCGGCGATGCCGAGATGGGCGGGCAGGTTTTCTCGATCGCCTCGGAAGAGGCGCAGGCCAAGATCGTGTTCACCAAGGCCAGCAACATGGCGGTGCGCACGCCGGTGCTGGCGCAGAAGCTGGAATGCCTGGGCAAGGTGATCTATTGCCCCGAACTGAACGGATCGTTCCGGCCGCTGTCCGGCAAGCCAAAAGGCAAGCACGGTCTCAACATGTCGGGGCTGGTCGGCGACGAGATCCACGAATGGCCGAGCGGCGATCTCTACACCTTCGTGCATGACTCATCCGCTGCGCGCCGGCAGCCCCTGGAGTTTCTGATCTCGACGGCGGGGCAGAAGGGCACGCACGGCGAAGAGGTCTTCAAGGAATGCCAGGCGATCCTCGCCGGCGACCTCGACGATCCCGAAACGATGGTCGTGATCTACGCCCCCGGCGAGGACGACGACTGGACCAAGGAAGAGACCTGGCGCAAGGCCAACCCGAACTTTGGCAAGTCGGTCAAGGTCGAGCCGTTCATGGCCGACTTCAAGCGGGCGCGGCAGCTGCCGCGGCTGGAGAACGACTTCAAGCGGTACCGCCTGAATATCTGGACCGACCAGGCGGTGCGCTGGCTGCCGATCGACAGCGTCGACGACGAGGGCAGGCGCTTCGGCTGGGATCATTGCATCGGTCCGATCGCATGGAACGATCCGCGATATGAGGCGCGGTTAATCGGCAAAAGGTGTTTCGGCGGGCTCGATCTTTCGTCGACGCAGGATTTGTCGGCGCTGGTGTGGTGGTTTCCGGCTCAGGAAGGGCTCGAAGTCCCGGTCGCTCTGGTGCGCGCCTACAAGCCGGAAGATCTGGTCAAGGAACACGGCAAGCGTGACCGGTTGCCCTATGAGCGTTGGGTGAAGGAAGGTGTTCTGTTCACGACACCGGGCAACGTCGTCGACTATGCCTTTATCGAAAAGCAGGTTCTGAGCGACGCTACGAAATTCCGCATCGCCTATTACGGCCAGGCCAAGCGCGAGGTGAACGAAGGTGGGCTCGCGATCGACCGTTTCAATGCCACCGGCACTGCGGTGCGGTTGGAGCAGGAAGGCATCCCGGTCGTGCTCTATGGGCAGGGGTTCGTGTCGCTTTCGGCGCCGTCGAAAGAGCTTGAGCGGCTGGTGATGGCGAATGGTTTTCACCATGGCGGACATCCGCTCTACCGCCGTCACGCGCAATCGGTCGCCATCGTCATCGACCACGCCGAGAACATCAAGCCGACCAAGGAAAAATCGAACGGACGGATCGACCTGGTGGCCGCGACCGTGAATGCGCTCGGAATTGCCAGCCAGGGTCCGCCGGTAGAGGTCGATATTGCGGGCATGATCGCCTGACGGAGAGAAACATGAACATGATCTTCAAGACCGTTGCCGGCGACGGCGGCCTCGAGTTCGTCTTGTCGGATGAAACCGTCGACCGCTACGGCGACATCATCGTCGCCGCCGGCTGGGTGCTGACCAACTTCAAGAAAAACCCGATCGCGCTTTTCGGGCATTCCAGTTCGTTCCCTATCGGGACATGGTCGAACGTCCGTGTCGAGGGCAGCAAGCTAATCGCCAAGCTCAACCTCGCCAAGCGCGGCACCAGCGCGCGGATCGACGAACTGATCGGCCTGGTCGAGCAGGGCGTTCTGCGCGCCGTCTCGGTCGGCTTCGCTCCGATCAAGTCCGAGCCGCTGAATCCGGATCGCCCATACGGACCGCAGAAGTACACCAAGCAGGAACTGCTGGAGACCTCGCTGGTATCGGTGCCGGCGAACCCGGCGGCTCTGCAGCTCGCAAAGTCGCTCAACATTTCTTCCGAAACCATGTCCCTGGCCTTTGGCGAGCATGCCGATGTGAGGCGCAAGGACGTGTCCAAAACCGGCGAGCACGCCGACAAACCTCATGCCACAAAGGCACCCACGACCATGAAGACTCTCTCCCAGCGCATCGAGGATGCGCAGACGGCGCTTGTTGCAAAAAAGGACAAGCTGTCCGAACTCACCGGCGCCGACACGCTGGACGAAACCGCCGTCATCGAGCTGACTGCGCAGATCGACGCCGAAGAGAAAACGGTTGCTGCGCTCAAGGGCGCGGAAGCCAAGATTGGCATCGGCGCCGTCCGCGAGACGCCGACCGTGCCGGGCCAGGTGCGCAAGCCGCTCGGCCATCAGGAAAAGAACGGCATGGACCTGCTGGTCAAGGCGCTCGTCGTTCGCGGCACCGCGCACTTCGGCGGCATGTCGATCGAGAAGGCGCTCGAGGCGCGCTATCCGGGTCATGAGGCCGTCGGCATCATTGCGAAAGCCGACCAGACCATCGGCACGACCGGAACCGCCGGTTGGGCTTCGGAGCTGGTGCAGACCGCCTATTTGGGATTCCTCGAGGCCCTGATGGGGCACTCGATCTTCCCCGATCTGCTCGGTCGCGGCCTGTCGCTCACCTTCGATCGCTGGGGCACGCTGTCGTTGCCGCGGCGCACGGCAGGAACCGCCGGCGGCGGCTTCGTCGCCGAAGGCTCGCCGATCCGCGTCGGCAAGATCACCACGGCGGCCGCGACCCTGACCCCGAAGAAAATGGGCGTCATCGTTGCCTTCTCCAAGGAGCTGGCAAAGCGTTCGACGCCGGCGATCGAGGGCATCGTCCGCCAGGCGATCATCGAGGACACCGCGGCGACCCTCGATCCGATTCTGCTGGATGCGACGGCAGTGAGTGCCTCGCGGCCGGCGGGGCTGCTCAATGGTGTCGCGGCAGTCGGTACCGGTTTTGCCGGCGGCGATTACCAGGCAGTCAAGGAAGACCTCAAGGCGCTGCTGGCACCGTTCCATACCGCGAACGCCGCGGACGGCATCGTGGTCATCATGAACCCGACGCAGGGACTCAATATGTCCCTGATGGAAGGGCCGGTGGGCGATCCGAACTGGCTGCAGCGGATCAAGGACCGCGTCACGTTCATGGAGTCGACGAACGCGACCGCGGGGCGCCTGGTTGCCGTTCGTGCCTCCGATTTCGCGGGCGCCGGTGGCGATCCGGACTTCGACGTGTCGGAGCAGGCGACTATTCACATGGAAGATTCCGCCCCTCTCGAGATCGTGAGTGGCACCGGCCCGACGACAGCGGACCCAGTAAGGAGCCTATGGCAAACTGCATCCGTCGGTGTGAGAATGCTGATGGATGTGTCGTGGACCATGCGCCGTGACGGCATGGTGCGTTGGATCGACGGAACTTCGTGGTAATTGATATCAGCTACATGGCCTGATACAAAAAAAGCGAATGGCGCGGCTGTTTCAGCAATCGCGCCATTCTAACCAAGGCCGAACTGGTGAGGTTCGATGATGGCTAACGAGATAATTGCCCGCAAGGACGCTCTGACACAAGGGTTGAAGCGGTACTTTACGGGTAAGCCATGCAGGAAGGGCTCGCACATAGCGGAGAGACTATGTTCGAATGGAGAATGTTTAGCCTGCGTGAAGGAAGAACAGCCAGCACGGTCGCGGCGTAGATACGCCGCCAATCCAGATAAAACCAATGAGCGAGTGCGTCTCTGGGGGACGAAAAATCCTGAAAAGCGGCTCGCAATTACACTGCGGTGGCGTTCTGCCAATCCCGAAAAATGGCGCGAAAGTAATCGCCGCAGCAGGCAGGCCAATCAGAAGAAATACACCGATGCTCAGCGTGCTGATTACGCGCGCAATCCGGAAAAATATCGAACTGTCGAGCGTAGGCGTCGCGCACGAATGCGCGGCTCTGGTGGGGATCACACCGCCGCCGATCTAGCCGCCATCTTCAAGGCGCAAGGCGGACGCTGCGCCTATTGCCGCGTTAATCTCATGCAGACCGCGAAGCATGTCGACCACATTGTTCCGCTCGCACGGGGTGGATCGAACGGCCGGACAAATCTCCAGTACCTGTGCCGACGCTGCAATCAGTCAAAGAATGGTCGCGACCCGCTCGTCTACGCGAGATCGATCGGCCTTCTGCTTTAAAGGTCGTTTGTTGGAGATAATGGGCCCGGCGCCGCAAAGCGCCGGGCTTTTTCTTGTGCATGGGGTAGAGGGCTATTCCTCAGCACTAAGCACGAAAGGCAAGCGCCATGGCTCTGCGCAGGTTCCCCGTTTCGGTCACGACCGCTGCTGACGGCAGCGCGACCGTCTATTCGCCGTATATCTCGGGCTACATCCACGAGATCCACTACATCAAGACCGATTTCGCCGACGGCGTCGACTTCGCCATCACGGCGGAAGCGACCGGCGAGACGATCTGGACCGAGAGCAACGTCAATGCCGCGGTCGTCAAGGCGCCGCGCCAGGCGACGCATTCGAACGCCGGCGTGGCCGCGCTCTATGCGGCCGGCGGCGTCGCGGTCAACGATCGCATCGCGCTCGGCCGCGACCGGGTCAAGATCGTGATCGCCGCGGGCGGCAACGTCAAGACCGGCGCGTTCCACATCGTGGTCGACGACGCGAAGTAATTCGCGGGTTCAGACGGCTGCAGCCTGCGCCTTGGCGCGGGCTGCCCAAGCGCATTCTATTCCTCATCAGGAAGCGGGATCTGAGCGATGGCCACGGAAATACTTGCGGTCGGTACGACGGCCGCCAACTCTGCCGACGTGACGATCGCCGCGGGAGCGACACTCACGGTCTGCCTGAAGGACGCGGCGGGAGCGGTGATCGGCAATGCCGCCAAGGTCGAGATCCAGCTCAAGGATGACGCCGGCGAATACTTTACGGTTGCCACCCTGACGGGCGGCAGGCCGAGCATCGTCATCGTCGGGGCCGGAACCTATCGCTTCAGCCGGCATGCTGGAATCTCATGTGGGGTGTTCAGTGGTTAATCTATTTCGCCCGATCGTTCAGCCGATCGTGACGCCGCTGGTGCGGCAGCTGCCGGATGAACTCACCCAGGTGGATGTCAATGCGGCGAGCGGGGGCGGGCCTCCGCCTGGTGGCCCTTCGCTCGACTTCTCCGACCCCGACAACAGCCAGTACATCCCGATCATCTGAGCGAAGGACCAAGCTCATGAAAAAACTAGCAGCATCGCTGGCGGCATTCGTCGTCCTCGCCTTCAGCGGCATCGCAATCGCCGATTTGGCTGTCCTGGACGGGGCCGGTACGCCGCGGACCATCAAGAACTTCGTCTGCGAAACGACGAAGCTGTGCAACGCCACGGTGCTGATTGCCAGCGACGGCACGGAAATCTCACCGGCAACGTCAACGCTTCAGACCACCGCCAATACGTCGATCGGCGCCACGAGTGAAAGCGCCGCCGGTACTGATACGGCGACCAGCGGCCTCAACGGTTTGATCAAGCGTCTGCTGCAGTCCATCACGACGCTGAACAGCAAGATCGACACACTCAACACCAATGTGACCGCCGCGATTCCGGCCGGCACTAACGAAATCGGCGGCGTCAACGTCACCAAGTTCGCAGGCACGGCCGCGGCCGTGAACTCCGGCAACAAGGATGCTGGTACGCCGCGCGTGGTCAATGCGACCGACCAGCCAGCCCTCGCCGCCGCGGGCCAGGGTGCAACCGGTGCGGCACCGCCGGCCGGTGCCACCCAAGCGGGGGCCGTGGGCTCCGGCGCGACCGGTGGATTGCTCGCGGGCCTCAAGACCTGCGATCTCCACGCCAAGTATGATGCCTCTGACAACGGCTCGATCACGATGGTGACCGGCGTCTCGGGGCGGAAGGTCTACATCTGCGGGTTCATCCTGGCGACGGGCGGCACGGCAACGAACCTCAAGCTTCGCGAGGGATCTGACGCCAATTGCGCGACCAACGGGGCGGACCTCACACCGGCCTATCAGCTCGTGGCGAATGATCGCGTCGGCATGCAGGCAGCGTTCTGGACTGGCCTCGCTGTGTCGACCAATGCCTATTACGTCTGCGTCAATGCCTCGGCGGCCAACGCGCACCAGGCCGAGATCTGGTACACGATCCAGTGAGCCGCACCATGAGGAAGATCATCGCGGCGCTCTCGGGCGTATTCCTGCTGTGCTTCGCCTTCTCGGCGCAGGCGCAGATGAACCTGCTGACAGGAGCGGGAGGGAAGTTTAGAGCGGCAGCGGCGGCGAGCTATCAAGGGCCAGGGGATGTGGTCACAGGCGGCGTGCTATTCTATAGTTGCGCTCGTGCCTACAACGCGACATATGCAAACGGAACGAACAGCCTTTGTGATCTTGTTGATAGTGCTGCGCCCAGCACCGTCATATGCACGTTGCGCGTGCTCACAACTGGCTTTGTCGATCTTGCCGGGACCTACTGCACGGGAAGTGTTACGCCTTCGGCAAAATGCGCGGCGGCGACCGGGGGCGTTTGCAACGTCTCTCGAATGTATAACCAGATCGCGCCGGGCACCAATGATGCAACCAGTACAACTGCAGCAACACAGCCAAGGCTGACTTTCAGCGCCCTTGGCGGGCTGCCTGGGATTACATGCACTAACGCAGCATCCTCGGCGATCACAACCACCGGGACCGTGACCCAGAACGTCCCCAACACTCTTGTCGCTGTCGCTGTACGTACCCCTTCATCTGCCACAGAAGGTGGTATCTTTGGTGAAAATGGATCCGGGAGTGTTTCACTTTTATATCCGGCGACAGCTAATACGGTCGGTTACCGATCAGGTGCGACAACCAACACTGCAACTGCGTCTGATACTTCGTTCCATTCGTTCGCGGCCGTAGCTCCTTCAGGGGCAAGTAGCACCATTGTTGTTGATGGATCAGGGACGACAGCGGCGCCTAACGGTGCGAACATTACCGTTCCTATGCGGCTGTGCCGAAGCGCCAACACAACTCAGTCATTGAACGGCACGATCATGGAAGCGTGGCTCGCTAGTATCGCATTCGATTCGACGCAATATGGAGACGTGAACAGCAACGCGCGTAGTTCTAGCGGCTACGGGTCATTCTGAGGCACATGAAAGCTATTCTTACAGCATTGGCGTTTTTGGTGTGCTCTCCCGCTGCTGCGTGGGTTCACGGAAGTGCAAGCAGCTTCAACGGCGGCAAGTCCCAGCTCGGCGTCAACTTCCTCCAAATCTCAAACGATTTTGCCTTCATGAACGCCATGAAGGGCGCTCAAAATTGGACATATGCTGACAATACCGGGAAGCCGGCTCCAGACGAACTAGATGTAGACGGCTACCCGACTCCAGGAGCAAATTGCTTCTCTCATGGCGGCGTCTATACGATCTTCTACGTGCCGCTGCAGTCCGAACGTGCGGGCAACTATGTCGCCACATGGAGCGGCTCAAGTACACTGCGCACCGGCATGTCGGCGACAGTGCTGCCGACTGCGACATTCACGGGGTCGATTGCCGCCGGCATAGTAACCGCTGGAGCGCCAAACGGGGGCACGATCCAGAAGGGTATGTCGTTGAACGGGTCTGGCGTTTCGTCTGGTACGGTCGTCGGCGATCAGATCACTGGGACAGCGGGACAGGCCGGAACCTATTTTGTAACCGGCACCACCACGGCCGCTAGTACGTCGATGTCGGTCGACGGGGGTACCAAGACGGGCACTGGTGCTAATCGGTTTGTGTTTTCAACAACAGATTTTCGCTTCGACATTGGGTTTTCTGCGGCCACGACGGCGCCGAGCAATCTGAAGGTGTTCCATGTTGACGACGAGGCTGAACTAAACGCCGGCCGAATCCTCGGCAAGAAGTTCCGTCAGAATTGGGCCTATATGAATGCTGGCGTCATTCGCTTCGGCGATTGGCAAGGGATGAACACGACAGGCGTTACGACATGGGACACTCGGAAGCCGGTCAGCTACGTTTACTATTCCGGTTCTGACTATCGACCCTCGTTGTACGCCGGCGTCACAACGAACGTTGGCGATGCCTATTCGGTAGGGGCTCCGCCTGCTGGCTTCTCGCTCACCGACAAGGCTACGGTGATAGTGAAGTTCAACGCTACTGCAACCAGCAACACACCGACAATTGATGTTGCAGGGTCTGGTGCGATAGCAATCAAAGACCACTTCGGCGATACAATCTCATTCAGCGTTCGTCGGCCGACAGCCAATGCTGTTGGAACATTAATTTACGACGCAACACTTAACGCTTGGATTAAACAGGGCGGCGATACAGACGTCGGCGACCGTGGAATTGGCAATGGCGTGCCTCCGGAAACGATGCTGCGGGTGGCTATCGAATTGGGGGGCCATCCTTACGTCACCACGCCGTATCTCTCTATCGATCCGATCACCGACTACATGCCGAGTATGGCGACCTATTTCCGAGACAATGCACCTTCGTGGATGATCCCTCGGTACGAGGGGCCGAACGAAACATGGAACTCTGCGGGGGGCTTCTACGCGACGCGCTATGGCTGGAATAAGGCTTTGGCCTACTGGGCGACCTCCAACGATACCCACAACTGGTACGGCAAAGCGGTTTCCTTGCTCGGACAGGCGATTAGCGTTGTTTATTCGGATAACCGAACCAGGTATCAGGTTCTCGCTGGGGTGCAAAGTGTTGCAGGTTGTGGCAATGCTTCCTGTTCAACCTCTGCAACGTCAGGCAGCAATGCGCGACTAGCGTCAACGCTGTTTGTATCGTCAGGACCGGCGCAATCCGGCTACGCGCAATCGGCCGCCTACAATTGGGTGACGCACGTCGCGATGGCGAACTACGTCACGCCCGTTGCCTACGGCACGCTGCAAGAGTTGCGCGATGGCTACGCCTATGTCGTAACAAATGCGGGCAACCCATCAGCGCAGACTGCGCTCGCTGATGCCTACGCTGACACTCTCGGCGGTGCCGCCGCCGCTTATAATCTGAACTACGTCAAGGCAGCAGCCGGGCACTGGTACACATGGGCACAGGGTAACTGGGGAGGTAGTATCAACCTGCCGTTGACGGCCTATGAGGGCGGCTACTCGCCGGACTACTCGAATACGGTTTGGACGTCGGCGGTCACGGGGGCGACAGCGGCAAACCCAAGCGTGCTGACGCTGGCGACGACTTCTGGCACGCGAGGGGCCATAAGCGGCGGCGGCAACCCTGCAGTCGTTGGGATGTCTCTCGCGATTTCAGGTGTGGTCGGCATGACGCAACTAAACGGAAATACCTATACTGTGACGGCCGTCGCCGGGGACTCGGTCACGATCGACGTTGACGCTAGTGGCTTTACTCCATATTCCTCCGGTGGCACTGCCTCCTACGTGAACTCAGCGCTTTACACCAACACACTTCGTTGGGCGAGCAAATTTAGCACCCATCTTCAAACGCAAATGACGCAAAGTTATACAGACATGGCGGCAGTGCCGATGGTGTTTCCGTCGCAATTCAATTTCAGCGGCTCCTCGGCCAACGCGAGCGATCGTCCAACAGGAACGATCGGTCAAGGCCAGGTATGGGGGCTCTACGATCAAAGCGTCTACGCGACGCCGTACTCTCCGGCCGTGGAATCGATTCGGCAGTTCAATTTGAATTTCTTGCTGGAGCGCGATATCGCCCCAGCGTCCAATGACAACCATCCGATGGGGTTGGAGAAGGCGGCTTAAATCGAGCGTCTATTCCGGCGCATCCATAGCGACGTCGTTTCTATTGTGGCGCTCGGTGCGAGTGGGCCGGACAGATCCATCATATCCTTAGCAGCATGTAGTGGTATTTCGATTGTGAAGTCAGAATTCATGCTCAGGAAAGCTTGAAGCATATATTGTTCGGCCCAAAAAAATCGGTGCTGTTTGAGCCAGATTGCCGGGTAATCGTTCGGAAAAAATATGTCGTGTACGTGGATGATGACGCCGGGCTTGAGCCGGGGCAGGATCTCCAGGATTTCGTATACGACATCGCTTTCGAAGCGGACAACGTGTGTTGAATCGATGAAAAGTATGTCGCCCGGCTCCAGTTCGGAAAACTTGGAGAGTGGCACTTCCTGCAGAGGCTTTTCTACGATTTCGCTGATCTCGGCACGTCTGGCTTTCAGGTACTCCGGCAGATACGGCTCGATGCAAATGAGTTCGGTTTTTGTCTCTCCATCTTTTATGGCTGCCAACATGGCGACGGTGCTCATGCCGGATCCGATTTCGATGATCCGCCGGGGCCTCTCGCTGCGTATCATGCCGTAAAGCACGGCTGCGTCGAGCGGATGAAAGCCGGAATTCTTGACGTTGTAGCCGCTAACGCCGGTCAGCATTGCATCAATTGATGGTCGGTATTTCTCTATCAGGCGGCTTGCGCGATCAGCACCGGCATTGACGTCGAAACTGATCCCCGCCATGCCGTTCGCGCGCCTCGGTCGGTTTGTATCAACCGAAGTTGGGATCGGGGTGTAGTAATGCACCGGGAGAACATGGAGGCCGCGAGCCTCGGCGAAGTCGAAAAGTGCGGCGCGCCAGGGAGCCCAATATCCTGCGTAAGCACCGGAGGCGCGAAGAATGTTGATGCCTAGCCGGGCAACGGCATCTTGGATCACGCGTGACAGCGACATCGTTTCTATTCGCAATCGCTCGTTTGACCGAACCTGTGCCGCTCGTTTGACTTGTGCCAGCCCATCATGATCGCGACGACCGCGTAGGCGATCATGATAAGGAGAGCCCCGATGAGCCCCACCTGTATTAAAAAAACATCGGTCGCTGTGACTGAATTCGGCATCCTAACAATTCCAATTATGCGGGCAAACGCTAGCCCACCTTCCCTCACAAAACTAGGTCTTGACCTCCCAGGAAAGGTTCAATCAGGGGGAGGGTTAACCCCCATCCCCGCTCTCCCCAAGCCGCCTCCGGGCGGCTTTTTGCTGTGTAGGGGTAGAGCCCCATTTTCCCCCAAAGGTAAGGAACCCTGATCATGCAGGAGACCTGGTACGTTCTGGAAGACGGCCGCGCGGCGGATCCATCCGAAGTCGCGCCCGATGAGGCTGGCGCCCTGAGGCACGTGAGCGGCGTGGCGGTGGCCATGCGCGCGCCCGGTGTTCCGCGCAGCCGTGGCGTCGATGCGGCGGAGGAGCGCGCCAAGGCTGCTGCGTCGGCTGCGCAGGCCGACGCCGGTGCCAAGGCGAAGGCCGAGGCCGATGCCAAGCCGGCAACCGGCAAGGGCAAGGCCATGAAGGCGGACGACAAGGACCCCGCCTACAAGACCCGTGAATCCAAGGCGGATTGAGTTGTTCGCCCTGCTTGTCACGTTGCTGTTCCTGGGCGCGGCGGCCTTCACGGTCGCCGGCGTTCACATGCTGGCCGGGCTGGCGTGGGCCTATATCACGCTTGGGCTGCTGCTGTTCGGCGCGGCGATCTACCTGCGATCGGGATTGAAGCCACATGGCTAACGCACTCGCTTTGCTGCAGCAGATCCTGGCGCCGAAGGCCAAGGCGGCCGAGGGAGAGTATCGCCCGGGGCCGTATCTGCTTGATGGTGGCTGGCTGTCGGCGACCGCCGGCAAGTTCATGAACTGGTGGCAGATGGGCTACTCACCGGAGTCCTTTGGCGAGTCAGGTGCGATGGTCGAAGCGTGCGTCTCGGCCTATTCGCAGACGGTCGCGATGTGTCCGGGCGATCACTGGGTCTCGACGAACGACGGCGGACGTGCGCGTGTGACGACGTCGGCGCTCTCGCGCATCATCCGGCGGCCGAACGACTACCAGTCGATGTCGGACCTTCTGCTCAACGTCACCCGCCGGACCTATACAAAGGGCGAGGCATTCGCCCTCGCCATACGCAACAACCGCGAAGAGATCGACGAACTGCACTGGATGCGTGATGGCTGGCCGGTTGTCGCGCAAGATGGATCGATCTTCTATCAGTTGTCCGGCAACGAGATTATCGAGCAGCGCTTCGATCTGTCGGCGCCGATTCCGGCGCGCGATGTGCTGCACGTTCGGCTGCATACGCCGCGGCATCCGCTGAAGGGTGAAAGTCCGATTCTCGCCACCACGCTGGAACGGATGCTGTCGGGTACCGCACTCAACCAGCAGATTACGTTCTATCTGAACCGGTCGAGCCCGTCGTTCATGCTGGAGACGGACCAGCAACTGACAGCGCAGCAGACTGAAGAATTGCGGCAGCGCTGGAAAGCGCAGACCACGGGGGAGAATGCCGGCGGCACCACCATCCTGGCATGGGGGCTGAAGGCGAAGCGGCCTCCGGATGCCGTCGGCGATCCGATCCTGGCTGACCTGTTGAAGATGTCGGACCAGAATGTCGCGATCGCCTTTCGGGTGCCGCTGCAGATTCTCGGAATCGGAGGGACACCGTTTGCGTCCACCGAGGCGCTGATGTCGTCATGGAAGGCGATGGGGCTCGGCTTTGCGCTCAATCATATCGAGGAAGCGTTCGGGCTGTTGTTCCGGCTCAAGGGCTTCCCGGAAGAATATATTGAGTTCGATACCAACGCGCTGTTGCGGTCGTCGTTCAAGGAAATGATCGATGCGCTGTCCAGCGGCACGCGACGGGTGATGAAGATCAACGAAGGCCGCCGCTTTCTCGATCTGCCGGCCGTCGCCGGCGGCGATGAAATTCTCGTGCAGCAGCAGGATATCCCGCTGAGCATGGCGGGCAAGATCGTTTCGGCGCCTGCGGCGAAGCCGCCATCCGATACGGATGAAACCGAAGATGACAATCCGGAGGCTGATGCGGATGAAAACGAGCGCGCGCGCCAACTCTTCCGATCGGCCCATGCCCGCAACGCCGCTTGACATCCTGGCCGAGGAGCTCGGCGCCGTCGCGGGGCGGATCGAGCGCGAGGCTGGCTTGCGCATCGAGGCCGCGGTCGCCGATCTCAGGCGCATCGATGCCGAGCGTGAGCTGCGCCTGGTCAATCTCGAGCGGAGCGTCGCCGATCGGCTGGCGGCCGTCAGGAACGGCGAGAGCGTCACGATCGAGCAGCTGGCGCCGCTGGTCGCGGAGACGGTCGAGAGGGCCGTGGCGGGCCTGCCGGTGCCGAAGGACGGCGAGAGCGTGACGGTCGAGCAGCTGGCGCCGCTGGTTGCAGAGATGGTCGCCAAGGCTGTGGCGGCGCTGCCGGCGGCGAAGGACGGCGAGAGCGTTACGGTCGAGCAGCTGGCGCCGCTGGTCGCGGAGACGGTCGAGAGGGCCGTGGCGGGCCTGCCGGCGCCGAAGGACGGCGAGAGCGTGACGGTCGAGCAGCTGGCGCCGCTGGTCGCGGAAGTCGTGGACCGGGCAGTCGAGGCCTTGCCGAAGCCGGAGAACGGCAAGGATGGCAAGCTTCCGATCGTGAAGGAATGGTCCGATCGCGTGCACTATGCGGGCGAGGTCGTCACCTTCGAAGGGTCGACCTACCAGGCGGGATGCGACACCGGTCGCGCTCCGCCGCACGACGACTGGGTTTGCATCGCCGCCGCCGGGCAGCCAGGCGCGGATGCGCGCAGCCCGCGGGTGCGGGAGACCTGGTCGGACCAGGTCAAGGATTATCGCGAGCTCGAGATCGTCGCACTCAACGGCGCAGGGTTCATCGCGCGGCGCGACAATCCGGGGCCGTGTCCCGGCGACGGCTGGCAGATCATCGCGATGCAGGGCAAGCCCGGAAAGCCGGGCGAGCGCGTCAAGGGCGATCCCGGCCCGGCCGGACCGCGGGTCGCCTCGATCGAGATTGATGACCAGGGGCTGCTGACGCTGGCCAATGCCGATGGATCGACCGTCGCATGCGATCTCTATCCGCTGCTTTCCAAGCTGCAGGCATAATTGAAGGGTTACGATGTATCAGCCCGTTCGCGTCACCGCACCCGTCATCCAGCCCGTCACCCGCACCGAGGTGAAGGCGCAGCTCGACGTGTCCTATACCGACAAGGACACGATGATCGACGGTCTGATCGCGGCGGCGACCTCGCGGTATGACGGGCTGGCCGGCATCCTCGGCATTTGCCTGGTCGAGCAAAGCTGGCGGCAGGATTACGATGCGTTCTCCAACGATCTGCGGCTGCAGCTTGGTCCTTTCATCTCGATCACCAGCGTCGTCTATGACGACGAGAACGGCGACCCGCAGACGGTTGCGGCGGAAAATTACACGCTGGTTAGCGACGAGTGCGGCAGCTTCGTCCGCTTCGCGGATGATTATTCGTTCCCGACCGTCTCCGGCATCGCGAAGTCCGTGCGTGTGACCTACAAGGCGGGACATGCAAACGGGGGTACTGATCCGAACTTCACCAGCACCGTGCCTGACGGCATCAAGCAGATGATGCACATGCTGATCCGGCACTGGTTCGATAATCCGTCCGGCGTCACTGTCGGCGTTTCAGCCGTTGTCACGCCGCTCGCGGTTCGGTCGCTGGAAGAGCAATTCCACCGGATGGCAGTCTGATGCAGCGCCGCTATGACCGTTACATCACAATCCAGCGCAAGACCGTCGGGCAGTCTTCCTCGGGCGAAGAGATTGCGACCTGGGCCGATATCGCCCGGAATATCCCAGCGTTTGTTGCACCGACGAAGGGCAGCGAGAAGCGGCAGACGCCGCAGGACGTCGCTGAGCAGGAAGTGACCTTCACGATCCGTTTTCACTCGATCCCGTCAGCATCGCGCCCGCTCGCGCCGGAAGATCGTATTCTCTATCCGATCACCGGGCTTGCCAACGACGTGCAGGCGCCGGCGGTCAACCTGATCTACGACATCGTCTCGCCGGATGAAGTCGGGCGGCAGGTCGATCTGTCGATCAAGACCGTTCGCCGTTCGGATGTGCTGTCATGACCGCGCGCCGCCGAGCGTGACCAAGTTCTGAACTAGCTTAACCCATGAAGGAGAATCTCGATGGTTGATCTTGTTGTCACTGCTGCGAACGTATTGGTGGGCGCTGGCGCTATTGTCGAAAGCGGCAGCGCCGGCGGAACAATCACGGCAGGCATGCCGATCTATAAGGCGTCCGACGGCAAAATCGTCGCAGCGGATGCCGATTCGACCACGGTTGCCGCGCGTCAGGCAATAGGAATCTCGTTGAATGGCGCCTCGCTCGGCCAGCCAGTCGACTACATGAAGATGGGCGGCGAGATCACGATCGGGGCCACCATGACCGCTGGCGTGACTTACTATCTCTCCGGAACCGCCGGAGGCATCTGCCCGCTCGCTGACGTCGGTGCAACCGAATATCTCTCTATCGTTGGCATCGCGAAGTCGACGACGGTCCTCAAGACCGTTGCCGGCGGCTACTCGGGCGTGCTTGGCGCGTAAGATGAAGGATATCCGGCCCGGACTGTTCGACATGCTTGCCGCGGATGCCTCGATTGCCGCCGCGGTGACGGAAGGCGGGATCAGCCGGATATATCCCATCGTGATGCCACAGGGCGTCTCCAAGCCGTCGATCGTCTATGCCCGGATATCGGGTGAGGGCGATTACACGATGCGGGGTCCGTCCGGATACGCCAGGCCGCGCTACCAGATCGATGCCTGGGCGCCGACGGCCGAAGCCGCAGCATCCTTGGCGAACTTCGTCAAGGATGCACTGGACGGCTTTACGGGCGGAATCGGAAGCGGCGCAAACGCGGTTTTCGTTCAGGGTGTATTCTGCGCCGGGGAACGTGAGGACTACGACGGGACGGGGAAGTTGTTCCGTGTCTCGCGCGACTACCTCATTCACCATGATGAGCGGTGATGGCCTCGATCAAGACAACGGTCAAGGTCGAAGGCCTGAAGCAGCTGGAAGATGCTCTGCTCGAGCTGCCCAAGGCGACGCAGGGCAATGTGCTGAAGCGGGCGGCTGTGGCGGCGGCGGCCGACTTTGCAGAATATGCCAGCTCGCTCGCGCCGCGCGGCTCGACTGGAAAGCTTGCAACGGAGATCAAGGTCGCCAGGCCGAGGATTATCAATCCCGGCACGGCGGCGTTTGCATCCGCGATGAAGGAAGGTGCGACAAGGGCTGAAGCGGCCGCCGCGGCGCGCGCGGCCAATCAGGCGGCTGGCGGGAAGGGCCGATCGGTCATCACCAGCGTCGGTCCGACGAAGTCAGCATTCTACGGTCTGTTTCAGGAGTTCGGCACGCGCTTCCATCCGCCAAAGGCGTTTATGCGCCCGGCATGGGATGCCCTGAAGAATTCGATGCTGGAGACCATCGCAAGAGTGCTGGGCGAGGAGATCGAGAAGGCACGCAAGCGGCTCGCAAGGAAGGCGCAACGCCTAGCCGCGAAGATGAAAGCCAGCTGAAAAATATCGCCGCCGGCCCGCGGCAGATCTGTCTCTCCGCGCTTGGGCAACGCAATTACTTGACCATTGATGGAGTGAACAATGTCCAACGCCATGATCGGCTACGGTGCAAGAGTCTTCGTTGGGAGTGACGAGATCGCCGAACTCTCGAATATCACGCCACCGAACTTCGAGACCGACGACGTCGACGTGACGCATATGCAATCGCCGAACCGGACGCGCGAGTTCATCGCTGGGCTGACTGATCCCGGCGAGGCGTCGTTCGAGCTGAACTGGATTCCGGGCTCGGCGACCGACATCCTGCTGCTCAACCTCAAGAGCGCAGGCACGGTCGTCACCTGGAAGATGCAGTGGCCCAACGATACCTACTGGGAATTTCCGGGCTACGTGAAGGGATACGAGCCATCTGCGGCGACCGAGGACAAGATGTCTGCGACCGTCACAATCCGTGTCGGCGGCAGCGTGACGCCGTCGTACATCTAACCACAGGCGGCGCCTAGCTGCCGTTTCATAGAAGGAGTTTGTATGGCTAACCCACATCAGGGGGAAGTCCCATTCGAGGCTGGCGGAAAGCACTACGTTTTCAAGATTGGCACGTATGCGCAGTCCGTCCTCGAGCGTCGCGTGAAGATGACGTTCTCCAAGTTCGTCGCGCGCAAGCCGGATGAGTGGGGCGTGGATGATGCGCTCGCTATGTTCTGGGCCGGACTCTACCGTCAGCATAAGCTGACTGAGGAGCAGGCCGCAGATTTGATGGATGAAATCGGCGCCGATCGTTTTAGTGCGATCCTGGCGGAGGCGATCAAGCTATCCCAACCGGATCAGGCGGAGGGCGGCAAGTCGGACCCTCCGGCGGCGGAGGCGGGTGGGACTGGGACGCCATCCTGACGGATTGGCTTTCGCTTGGATACGACCAAGAGTCGTTCTGGGACCAGACTGCGCGCACGCTTTCGCTGACATTTGCAGCGAGCAAGCTCCGCCATGAACGTGAGCACAACGAGCGAATGCATCTGGCGTGGCATATCGCGGCGCTGATGCGAACCGGAAAGAAATTTCCAAAGCTGGACAAGTTGATGGTACGTCGCCGGCCGCCTCGTCAGACGATGGCGCAGCAGATCGCGTTGGCGGGCATGTGGTCCGCCCTGGGCTACGGAAAAATCAAAAGGGCTGACTGAGTTGGCAGCAGGCAACGCAATCATCGGCGCACTTCGGGCCGTTCTCGGCATCGATACGGCGCAGTTCGAAGACGGATTGAAGTCTGCGGCATCGCAGCTTTCCGGCTTTGGCGCGACCGTTGCCAAGGGAATGGCGGGTGCTGCAGCGGCCGCAGCCGCAGCAGGCGTAGCCATCGGCGTCGCGGTCCAGAAGACCATCGACGACATGGACAAGCTATCCAAGACGTCGCAAAAGCTTGGCATTCCCGTCGAGCAATTGTCGGCGCTCGCGTATGCGGCGGATCTGTCGGACGTTTCGTTCGAAGCGCTCTCCAAGTCCGTCGGCAAGTTGTCGAAGGCGATGGTCGAGTCGGCAGCAAAGCCGACATCGGAGGCTGCCAACGCCTTCAGGTCGCTTGGCGTTTCGGTCACCGATTCCAGCGGAAAACTGAAGTCCTCTGAAGTCGTCATGGGAGATATCGCCGAAGCGTTCTCCGGCCTGAAAGACGGGGCGGGGAAGACAGCCGTTGCCATGGCGCTATTCGGCAAATCGGGTGCAGACCTGATTCCGCTGCTCAACGGTGGCCGCGACGGCCTGAAGGACATGAACGAGGAGGCCGCGCAGTTCGGCGCGGTCGTGAGTACCAAGGCTGCCAAGCAGGCCGAGGCATTCAACGACAACATGACGCGCCTGGGTTACGCGGTGAAGGGCGTCGTGGTGCAGGTCGCATCGCAACTGCTGCCGGTCCTGGTCGATATTTCGAACAAGATGGTGGATTCGGCGAAGAACTCCGGGGTTCTCTCCGCCGCCGTCGACATTCTGGCATCCTCGATGAAGGCGCTGGTGACTTCCGGCGTTCTGGTCAGCGCAACCATGCAGGCGGCGGCCGATGCCTTGTCGATCATCTGGGGCGGGCTTGCGCGGCTGATCAAGGGAGACGTCGCCGGCGCATTCGAACTCCTGAAAACCAAGTCTGCAGATATCGTCACAACGGCCACGTCCACCTTATCGACGATCGATGGAATCTGGCGGGGAGCAAAGACCGGCGCCGAAACTGCCGCCGCGGCGACCGACACGGCGACGAGGGCACAGAAGGAATTCAACTTCGCAGCCCTCGGCGGCAAGAACGCCGTGGATCAGTTCATTGCTTCGCAGATGAAGGGGTTGGCGTCCCAGCAGGCGGAAATTGCCACCTTCGGCATGCTGGCCGGCGCGAAAGAAGCGGCCAGAATCCAGCTTCAGGCCGACACCATCGCGCGCCAGAACAACACCGTTGTCACGGCTGCCCAACAGGTCCAGCTCGACCTTTTGAAGCAGAAGACGACGGATTACGCCCTGACGTTGCAGGGCCTGCAGCTGACGCAGGCCAACCTCACTCCGGCACAGATGTTCCAGCAGGAGCAGATGAAGATCCAGGCGTTGTTCGACGCCGGCAAGATCAGTGCGGAGACCTACGGCGCTGCCATGCAGAAGGTTGCGGAGCAGGCCAACGCGACCTGGGCGCAGGCGGGCGGCTCGATCGCCGGCAGCTTCAAGGACATCGCCAATGCCTTCGGCAAGGAAAGCAAAGGTATGGCAATCGCAGCCAAGGTCTTCGGCGCCATCCAGGCGACGATCTCGATGTTCACTGGCGCTGCCAAGGCGCTGGAGTTGCCGTTCCCTGCAAACCTCGCCGCCATGGCGGCCGTCCTGGCGCAGGGCGCTTCGCTGGTTGCATCCATCAAGGGACAAGCGGTGCCATCGGGCCTCGCCATGGGCGGCGCCTTCCGCGTGCCGGGCGGCGTCGGCGGTGGCGACCGGGTGCCGTTCCAGGCGATGCTCGAGCCGGGCGAACTGGTCGAGATCACCAGCAACCGCGCGGACGGATATCACGCCGGCGGCGATCGGGGACGCTCGGAGTCCGGCGGCACCACTCTGGTCTATCTCGATGCCGCGCTCCGGCCGCTCGCCGAGGCGTTGTTCCCGCATTTCAATGCGGCGATGCGCGACGGCCACGAACTCAAGTTGGCGACGATCTGATGTTGGTTATCACAACCTCCATCGTCCTTTCGGCGCCCGAGGCGGTATACCCGCCGGGCACGCCGCGGATCCTGTGGGAAAACATCGTCACATTCGGCACCATCACCGCCGACAGCGAGGCGGTCGGATATCCGATATCGAACGTCACCAACCCTGCGACCAACCAGGAATGGCGGGCCGCGGCTGCGGGCGATGTCGAGATCACGATTACGGTGTCTGTGGTCGACGGTCAGTCTGCTGGTGGCATTGCACGGCACAACTTCGGCAGTGCTGCGATTGCGGTCGAATGGGGCTATTACGACGAACTCGACGCATGGGTTAGCCTCGCCGGTCCGCAGATCCCGCCCAACGACGAGCCGTTGCTGTTCCAGTGGACCGAGCAGTCGCTGGCGGAAATCGTGATCCGGCTTGCAGAGGGCTCTGAAGCCGCCCGGGCTGCGGTGATTTATGCCGGACCGATGCTGATCATGCCGCGCGGCGTCGATATCGATGCGGACTTCATGATCCCACGGTTCGCGCGCAAGACGGAATTCGCTGCGCCACTTTCCGAGCGCGGCGACTACCTCGGCCGCATCGTCACCAGCCAGTGGATCGACGGGGTGTCCCACTCCTATTCGCATCTGACGGCGGCATTCGTTCGCGGCTATCTCGATTCGTTCATCGCGGCAGCACAGGACGATGTGCCGTTCTTCTATGCGATGCTTGCCGATGATGGCACGAGCTACGACGTGGCATTTCTGTCGTTCAGCGAAGACCCGATGCCGCAGAAAAGCCCGGTCACCGGGCGCTACAAGATCAATTTCAAGATGGGCGGCATCGTCGAATGACGGGTCGGATCGTCGAATTCTTCGAGATCATCCTGCCGCGCTGCGCCAACACCTACGGGGTGGCGCCGTGCAATGCGCGGATCGTTTCCGATAATGATCCGGTTGCGGCATTGTTCGATGGCACCAGCACCAACTACCTGAAGCGCGGTGCAGGGCTGACAGGTGCCGTCGACGGCAAGACGGTCGTATTTAGTGCCTGGATCAAAAAGAATGTTGACGTTGGCGCAGGCGGTCACGTCATCTCCGGCGTGACGACGCTTAACGGCAGCACCTATCGTTTCGCTGTGGTATTGACGTCTGACGACCGGGTCAGTTTTTTCGGCTACAACGCCGCCGGGACCCTTATTCTCGATGTCAGGTCGAACAGCACCATCCCGGTCGGTCGCCGGGTTCATGTGCTGGCGTCGTTCGATATGGCGAACAGTGCTGCCAATCAGATCTACATCGATGATGTTCCTGACGTGCTTTCACCACTCGGTACGTTCACGAACGATACACTAGATTTTACGGTAGCCGATTGGGGGATTGGGGCGCTGCCTAGCGCGGCCGGCAAGCTCGACATATCGCTGGCAGACCTGTGGCTCGCGCCTGGCGTTTGGCTGGATCTTGCGATCACGGTCAACCGGCGCAAGTTTATCGACGCCGACGGTAATCCTGTCAGCTTGGGCGCTGCCGGCGCGACGCCGACCGGATCGTCGCCCTTGGTGTTCATGTCTGGCGCCGTGTCGGCATGGCACACCAACAAGGGAACAGGTGGCGGATTCACTCTGGTCGGCGCGCTGACGGAGACAGAATTTTCAACCGGCGCGGCCAAGTGTTTCAAATGTCTGGCGACATGTCAGGACACCGACAATTTCAACGACACCACGGCTACGGTTCGCTTCGCTAAGCCGGCCGACTACCTGCCGCGCGACATCGATATCGTCGGCCCATGGATCAAGTCGATCGACTTCACCGCAGCCACCATCTCGCTTGCGGAAAATCTCGGGACGCGGGCGGTCCTGAGGGTCACGCTGGAGGATCACAAGCATTCCGATGCCGGCGAAGGCCTTGACGACTACCACGCGGAGCGGGGCTATAATCCCTATCACAGGGGATCGTTCTGGCCGCGCTTTGTGGCGCGGTATCCGTCGCTCGACGGCGTCGAATGCGCGTGGATCATCGGAGAGCTCGGGCAGGCGCTCGATGAGATGGAGCGGCGGACGTTCTTCATCGAGGGTAGTCCATCCGGTGATGGCACCGTTACGATCACGGCGAAGGATGCCCTGAAGTTTCTCGACGGGGCCAAGGCGCAAGTACCGGTATTGTCGGAAGGGTTTCTGACCGCCGGCATCGACGCTGACGATGCCGGTTTTACGATCTCACCGAGCGGGGCTGGCGACGACTACGGTGCAAGCGGTTATATCCGCATTGCGGGCAAGGAAGATTGCTCTTTCACGCGCAGCGGGGATGTGTTCACCATCTGGCGGGCCTTGTTAGGCACCACGGCTTCGAGCCATTCTGCCGGTGACCGCGTGCAGCTGGTCAAGCGCTATGCGGCAGAGGCCGCCGCCGATATTCTCTACGATGCGATCACGAACTATTCGGATTTGCCAGCGGACTATATCCCGCTGGCGGAGTGGCAACTGGAGGATTCCACCAACTTAGGCACGCTCTATACGTTTACGCTCGGCGAGCCGACGTCGGTATCGGCGTTTGTGTCGCGGGTGCTGGAACAGTGCGGCGCGATGTTGTGGGACGACGCACTTTCCAAAAAGCTGAGGTTCAAGGTCATCAAGAGCGTTCCGCCGTCCGCCGATATCATCAGCGAGGTCAACGTCCTCAACAAGACCTTCGACCTCATTGCCCAACCCGATCAGCGGGTCTCGCGGGCATACGTCTATTATGGGATCAACGATCCGACCAAGCGGCGGGATGATCTCGACAATTACCGGCAGGCGGTCAAGCTGCCGGATGAAGCCACGGCGCTGGCCTCCGAGCGACTGTACGGCTCGCAGTCGTTGCGCAAGATCATCGCCGACGGTATCGCAATCGGCGGCGGCAGCGTCGCCCAGCGCGTCGGCAACCTGGTGGTGGGCCGGAAGCAGCGCCCGCCGCGGCGGTTCAAGTGGTCGATGCTCAGAGGATCGAACCTGCCGCTGTTGGGCGGCGGATATTATCTCGACTGGCGCAGCCTGCAGGATGCGTCAGGGCTTCGCGAACAGGTCCCGGTGCAGATCATCAGCATCCGGCCATCAGCTGCGGTTTTCCAGATCGTTGCCGAGGAAATGCGGTTCACGGATCTCGATACGGGATCGTCGACCGATCGTGTGCTGCTAATCAATTTCGACGCGTATAACCTCAACCTTCGCGCCATTCACGACCTGACCTATCCGTCGACCTTCAGTGGCGTGACGGTGAAATTCATCATTTCCGCGCATGTCGGATCGACCAGCACGGCGGTCGCGGCCGTTGTGGCGGGGGACTGGTCGGATGCTCCCGGCGGGTTCAAGCCGACGGTCATCTTCACCGGCACCGGCCGCGTCCAGGGCAAGGGCGCCAACGGTCCTGCGGGCTCGTATCTCCCCGGGCTGCCGGGCGGCGCAGCGCTTTATACGCGCTATCCGATCAATCTCGAATTTCCGTCCGGCACCAAACTTTGGGGCGGCGGCGGTAGTGGCGCCGGATCCAGCAACGGCGGCGGCGGCGGTGGCGGTGCTGGTCAGACACCTGGCCTCGGCGGCGCCGGGGTGTTGGGCGGCGGCCCGGGTGGGCCTGGTACGACCGAGGCTGGCGGCGCGGGTGGCGCTCACAACGGTGGCGGCAGCAATGGCGGCGCCGGCGGTGGGCCCGGACTGCCAGGCAGTCCGCCGAGCGGTCTCTTTATCGCAGGCGGCGCTGCGGGTGCTGCGATCGACGGGGTCTCCTACGTCACCACGACGGTTTCGGGCGGGGATCTCCGTGGCCCACAGATCAACTGAGGCGGGGCGCATGAAATGAGCTTGGCGAAATACAATCGAGCCGTACTTGATAGCGCCGGAGAGGGTGTGGCCGCGTCGATCGAGGTTCGGTCGGAAATTCCCGGCCAGCCGCTGGCGGCGCTCTACAGCGACCGCGACGGCACGGTGCCACTGGGCAATCCGTTCACGGCGGAGAGCGACGGAAGCTTCGGCTTTCACGTCGTCGGCGGTGCCTACCAGGTCCGCGCCTATACCGGCCCGAGCGGGGCTCCGACGTTCGAAAAGATTCGGCGCTATGAAGGGATCGGGCGCAATTCGGAATCCGACAGCATCGATGATCGTTCGCAGGTCGTCATAACCGCCGCCGGCACCTACACGATGGCTGCCGCCGATCCCGACGACATCATCATCGAAAAAACCGTTCCCGAGCCGACGACGTTTGCGCTGGTCGATCCGGCCCTGCGGACCAAATCGGTCAAGATCGTTCAGGGCATGAGCAATCCCGCCACCAACCTCATCACCATTACCGTGCCGACCGGGAAAACGTTGTACGGCGTTCTCAACGGGACGACGACGCTGGACGGCCTCGGCAGCTCGGTCGAATTGACGCCGCGCCGCGACGGCACCGGCTGGTACTGACACCTTACAATCAACATCGGACGTTCATCATGAAGCCTCAAAGCATCCTTGCGGGCGCGCTGGCGCTCGCGCTTTCGGCATCGGTTGCGTTGGGACAGGCCAATCCCGGAGCCTCCCCGCTGACCATTGCCAAGGGCGGCACCAACGCCACGACCGCTTCGGCGGCGCGGACGAACCTCGGGCTTGCGATTGGCTCTGCAACACAGGCGTGGGATGCTGACCTTGATTGCATGGCTGCGATCTCAACCGCGGGCATACTGGCCCGTACCGGCGCTGGCACTTGCGGCACGCGCACGCTGACGGCGCCGGCGGCCGGGTTCACGATCACAAACCCGGCCGGCACGGCAGGCGATCCGACCTTCGTTCTGGCTAACGATCTCGCGGCGCTTGAAGGGCTGGCATCGACAGGCTTTGCTGCACGCACCGGAACGGACGCTTGGGCGCAGCGGACGCTTACCGCTCCCTCCGCCGGGTTCACGATCACGAATCCGGCTGGCGTTGCCGGGGATCCAACGTTCGTTCTGGCGAACGATCTCGCGGCGCTTGAGGGGCTCTCATCTACCGGTTTTGCAGCCCGAACGACCACCGACACCTGGGCACAGCGGACTATAACCGGGACCGCTAACGAGGTCTGCGTCACCAATGGTGACGGCGTCTCGGGTAATCCGACGCTTGGCATTTGTTCGGGATGGCTGTCGACCGCGCACACGTGGGCGGGCGTGCAGACGTTCGCGTCGCCAATCACGACCGGAACGGCCGACGTCCAGCAGGCGGTATCGCTCTCCGGCGACATCTCGCCGACGCAGCTCGTGGCCAACACCAACGATTGGGCGCCGACCGGGTTCTCGACCGCCTCGACGGTGCGGCTGTCGACCGATGCCAGCCGCAACATCACAGGTATTGCCGCCGGAGCTGACGGCCGGGTCATCATCCTGCATAATGTCGGATCATTTTCTGCCGTTCTGACCAACCAGGACGTTGCGTCGAGCGCGGGCAATCGTTTTCTGTTCGGTGGCGACATTACACTCGGTGCCGACACCTCGATCACGCTGCGCTATGACGCGACGTCATCGCGCTGGCGCGCCATCACCACGCCCGGCGGCGGCGGCGGTGGTGGCGGCACGGTCACCAGCGCCGCTATTGCCGCTGGCCTCGGTATTACGGTCTCGGGCACCTGCACGATCACCACCAGCGGCACATGCACCGTTACCCAGCGCACGGCAACGACGACCACCTACGTCACAGGCTCGGGTACGCATACCAGCGCGGCCGCCTCCGCTTTCATCGAAGTGACGATGTGCGGTGGCAGCGGCGGCGGCGGCGATAGCGGGGTCGCCGGCGGGGCTGGCGGTTCGTCGACCTTCAATGCGGCAGCGCAAACCGCGGGCGGTGGCTCTGGTGCCACCAGCGGCGGCGCAGGCGGCGCAGGCGGCACCGCAAGCGGTGGCGAAACCAACATGAATTTCTCGGGAGGAGTGGGACAAACCGCCTTCACTGGCTTGGCTGGTAACTTCATGGCTGGTGGTCAAGGCGGCCACGGTACTTATTTCTCCGGTTCTACGCAGGGCGGCAAAGGTGCCGACAGAAACGGTGCGGGTAACAGTGGTGCGGGTGGTGGTGGCGCGGGTTGTCTTTTCAAAATTCTGCCCGGGGGTGGTGCCGGCTATAGCTACGCGGTAGGTGCCGCTGGCACCGCTGGTGGCAGCGGAACAGCGGGCAAGGCCGGTATCATTTCCATCGTGGAACGGTAGAAACTTTTTCACGCGGGATAGGACTCATCAGGGGTTGCAGTTCCGTAAATAACCCCTTTTAATACGGGCATGACATTCCGTCTGCCTGTCATCGTCGGCCTGGTGTTCGCCCTGTTTAGTGCGACAGCGCTTCATTCGGCCCTGCCAGGAAAGGAAGTTTCAATGAGCGGGGAATTCAAACTGGTCGGTATCGCCAAGGTGCGCAAGGCGCTGAACAACGGCGCGTTGGTCAATCAGTCTATCCCGAACGGTCACTATACGTCGCCGGCGTTCCCTTACGAGCCGGTCACGTTCAATCAGGTGTTGCAGGACACACTCGGTGTTTTCGACCCGATCGACAGCTCCTTCAAGATTCCAGCGGGTGTCGATTACGCTGAATTTTTCGTCCAAGGTGTGTGGGTAGGAAATTCGAATGGACCTCGCCAATGGGTCATCCTGCGCAAGTCGCCGCGGAATGTGGACCCCACCAAATTTTGGTTCTATGACGGCAGTGCCGTGATGAATCAAACCGCAATTAGCGGCACGACGACGGATCACCAGGGCCGCAGCGTCGGGCTTGATGACGTCGTTCTGGACGAGAAGTACGCGCCTTTCCCGATGCAAATGTCTGGCGCACCGCTTGAACTTCAGGGCGGCACCGGCACAGTGTTTGCCGCGAAGTTCTACAAATTCGTTCCAGCGCAGTAGGCCGGCGGCACAGGCACATTCTTCGCTATGAGAATCGTCGATTAGCTGGCTACTCCCGCACGCTCGATGATGCCTGCTGCCGTGATCTGGCGGCTGGCAGTCACCGAAAACAATCAGAAAAACCTCACCATGGCATGGACCTTTGAAGCCACCCAGCGTGGCTATGCGAACCTGTGGCGCACGGCGACGCTCAAGGGCGGAACGGATGCGGCGCAGGCGGATGTCTTCGCCGACAAGATCATCGCCGCCGAGCAGCGCTACCGGGCGGTGCAGGCCTCAACCGGCGTGCCGTGGTTCTTCGTCGGCGCGCTGCACATGCGCGAGAGCGGCTGCAATTTCGCCGGCGTGCTGCACAACGGCGAAAAGATTATCGGCACCGGCAAGCTGACTGAGTTGGAGCCGCCAGGCCGCGGACCGTTCGCGGACTGGCAATCCGCCGCCGTCGATGCGCTGAAGCTGAAGAACATGCACCGCGTGCAGGCGTGGTCGCCGGCGCGGATGCTCTATCAGGCAGAAGTCTACAACGGCCTCGGCTATGTCGGCAAAGGTGTGAACTCCGCGTACGTCTGGGCCGGGACCAATCACGAGCAGCGCGGCAAGTATGTCGCCGATCACGTCTGGGATCCGACCCATGACGACACCCAGCTCGGCGTCGCCGCGGTGCTGATCCGCCTCGCCGAGAAACGCCCCGACATCGCCGCCGATCTCTATCCCTCAACCGTGGAACCATTACCTATGCCCGATATCGAATCTGCCGACCTCATCAAGGAAATTCAGGGACTGCGCGCCGACATCGCAGGCCTGCCGGCCGCGCTCATGCTCGCGCTGAAGGGCACCACCACGCCCGTGAAGCCGCCGGTGGTCGAGACCAAGCCCGTGGTTGTGCCGGAGCCTGTGCCCGTATTGGTGCCCGCCCCGTCGACGACTCCCGTCCTTGAAAAGCCGGGCGTCGGCATCGGCATTCTCGGCGGCATCGTGTCGCTTGTGCTGAGCGCCCTTGGCGTGACCGGCCCGGCGACGGGCGAGGCTGCCACGACCACGGGCCAGCTGCTGCCCATCCTGTCGGGCGGTACTGCACTTCTCGGCATGACCGGTACGTTCGGCACCGTGCTCAATGCGCTGTCGACCGTCCTGTCGATGTTCACGCAAGGGACACAGAAGAAGTGAGAGACGAAGGAAGGGCGCTGCTGATCGTTGCTGCGCTCCTGGTGGGCGCATCGAACACCACCGGCTTCGTCGCTGGCCGGATGAGCGTCGAGGTGCCGCCGCCGGAAGTGCGTATCGTCCGGATGCCGCCGCGCCTGGTGCGCATGTTGCCGCCGATCGTCGTTCCCGCCGAGCCAGTTTTTCCCGAGGCGCCACCGCCGCCTGCGGCTGTCGAGTCGCCGCATGTCGAGCCGCCCCCGCCCATCGCCGAACCGCATGTCAGTGCGCCGCCAGTGGTCGAGGCAACACCATTGCCGCAGCCACGGCCGAAGGTCGAGCAGCCCAAGCCACAGCCGAAGGCGCGACCTAAGCCGCAACAACCCAAGCCGCCAAGGCCCGACAAAGATACACCCGCGAAGAAACCGCTGGTGCACAAGGCGCTGCCGTCCTGTGCCGTCGTCAAGCGTGAGTATGACGCCATGACCTGGCCGGAGCGGATGGCTGCCTATCGCGATGCCACGGCGGCGGAGATCGCACACGGCAAGCGCTGTCTCGGGTTTTGATCGATGTCCTACGAACAGCAAGGCACCGGATATGACTCCGGTGCCTGCGGACATGAACGACAGGGTCGCGCATCGCGACCCTTTCACAAACAACCACAACCAGGAGAGACAACCATGATCATCATCCCGCTCATCATTCGCGCCATCCGCCATCTGGTCTGCAACGATCTTCCGCCACCGCCGCCGCCAAAGCCGTTTCCGACGGAAGCGGAGATCGATGCGAAGCTTGCGGAGATTGTCGAGGCACGCGGGCTGAAGGGCAACGACTTTAAGAATTCGATCACCGATCTCCTGGTCGTGCTGGAGATCCCCAACATGTTCCATGCCCGCGGCCTGCTCTTCAACGAGCTCGGCGGCGACGGCGAATACAAGGGCTCGGCTGATCAGAACGTCTGGATGATCGGCGAGGTCCGCAAGCGGTTCGCGGCCGGCCAGATCGACTGATGCGCGTCCGCTCGCCATGGGTCTGGTTCGCATGGCTGGCCGCGATTGCGGTCAGCTTTGCGGTGCTCGAAGGCCTGGCGCTTTCTGACCCGCAGGGCCTCTCGCTTTCCCAGTTCTACGTCAACATCAAATACGCGTGGCCGGCGATCGGCGTCGTCGTCGGCATCGCGATCGGAATCCTGATCTGCCATTTCAACTGGAACTGGGTACCGAGACAGATGCGCGAGCGCTGCGAGACGTGCGGTCGCGACGTCCTCAAGAACAGCCACGGCGGCTAGCCGCTATCCGGAACTGATCCGCCGCGCGACGGCATCGCGCCATCAAGCATCACAGGAAACCAGAACATGAACACGGAACAAGCTAAAAGTGCGGTTCGGTCGTTGGTCGCTACCTTCGGCGGCCTCGTCGCCGGATGGTTCGCCGCTAAGGGATGGTTCACCATCGACCAGGTGACCAGCGTTCTCAATAGCCCGACGACGATTTCCCTGCTTGCATCTGCGGCAGTCTTCGTCTGGGGGCTTTTTACTCACACTCAGAAAAATGCGGTGGCGGTTGTCGACACTATCGCCAAGCAGCCGGATTCCCCGGTGAAGGCTGTTGTCACCGAGTCCACTGTGGCGGGGCGAGAACTCGCCGAAGCGATGCCTGGCAGCACGACGGTGGTTGCCGGGTCCGCAGCTGCAGTCAACATTGTGAAGGTCTAGATCGCTAGCCAGATCGTAACGTCAGCGCGGGAGCGCGCGTTTATAAAAAGCGGACTTATCGCCCTGGTGGAACAGAGCGACAAGCCCTGACCACACCCAATCCTCGTGGAAGGATCAGAAATGGCTGCCCTGTATACAATCACAAGCTCCTCGGAGGGGGCTGTTCATTTTTGCTCAGTAGCCAGTTGACAAGCAAAATGACCGCCGAGGAAATCCGCGATATTGTGGCAGAGGTGCTGTCCGAACAGCACCGTCTGCACAACGCTGACGTCGACGAGGTGGTGCTCAAGACCCTCACCACGATCCTGACTTCCTTCGGCATCGAGGAAGAGGACCGGGTCGAGCTGCGCGCTGACTTCCAGCACCTCCGGCGCTGGCGCAAGAGCGTCGAGCAGGCGCAGGGGTACACCTTCAAGATCGTTGTCACAGCTATCGTCGGCGGGATTGTCGGTGCGGTTTGGCTCGGCTTCAAAACCATGTTGGGCAAATAGCGGGGGCGGCTCGCCCCTAAGGGGGCATCCATGACCGGAGAATCCGTTCCGCTCAAAGAGCATCTCGAAGCGCTGCGTGCCGCCGATATGCGCTTCGAGGATGAGCGCGATCGCCGATACAGCGAAGTGAACATCGAGCGCGAGAAGGCGCTGAAGATCAAGGAGACCGCCGATCTCGCCGCGCTGCAGCTGGCGCGGGAGATCCAGACCTACAAGGACGAGAAGGCCAACGAGCTCCGCGAGCAGATAAGCAGCGAGCGCGGACTCTACGCGACCAACAAGGACATCGACCCGATCAAGTCCTACGTCTCTTCGCAGACCGGGCGCGGCGTCGGGATGAATGCGTTGTTCGGCTGGGCCATGGCCCTGTTGATGGCCGGCATCGCAATAGCTGTTTACCTGAAGTAGTCGGCCATGCCGGCGCTCGTTGTCGAAGCAGAATGCATCGCCGCCGTCCTGATGGGCAGCGGCAACGAACTTAGCCTCATCAAAACCGATGGCGAAACCATCACCGCCAACCTGCACCCGTCACGCGGCAGGCTGGTGCGGGGCAAGTTCTACCGCGTGACGTTTGAGGAGATACCATGTCTGCCGGAACCATCATCGTCATCATCCTGATCATCATCCTGCTGGGCGGTTTCTCCGGTGTCGGCGGCGGTCCGTTTTACGGCGGCGGCTACGGCACCGGCGGAGTTCTCGGGCTCGTGCTCATCGTCGTGCTGATTCTGCTTTTGCTGGGGAAGCTGTGATCATGTTCGGCTTCTGGGTCGTTGTCGCGATAGTGCTGGTGCTGGTCGGCCTCTTCGTCTTTACACAAGGTGGGCAGAACCTCGGCCCGGCCATCGTGACGATCGGCGTCGTGATCATGCTGGTGCTGCTGGTAGCGCCGGGCCGCGCGCACGATCACGTTCGCCCCTTCCTCAACGACTGGCTGAAGGGCCTGCAGAGCAAAAACAACAATCTGTGTTGCGACGGCAACGACACCGACGCGATCGAGGACTGGGAAACCAGGGACAGCCGCTATCGCGTGAAGTTTCGCGGTGAGTGGTTCGACGTGCCCGAGAGCGCGGTCGTCGACGGGCCCAACAAGGGCGGCGATGCGCTGCTGTGGATGAACAAGGGCTATCTCGGCATGTCAGTCAGATGCTTCATGCCCGGCAGCATGACGTGATCGCCCGCGACGCGGTCCCGATCGGCCACAGGCCGCCGTACAAGCGGATCGACCTCGCGCATCCGAACCGCAAGCAGACGATCAGGTTGGAGTTCGAGATGCAGTCGATTGAGGTCTTCGAGGTTGTGTACGCCGGTGGCTTCTGTGGCGCCGGCGGCTCTGGCGCTGGCGACGCTGGCATATCTGGCACTGGCGGGAATTGAGCCGTTCCTGACAAGCAAAACCGCGGTTCCGACAACCGATTTGGAGAAAGTGTAAAGCCATGAGCACTGAAGTTGACAAGATCATCCGTGAAGCCGGCGCTGTGCCGCCAGTCGATCGGAGCCAGCGGACTCTGACCGATGGTTCTCAGGTGACAGAAGATCATCGCGACCTGAAGCCGAACGGCCAGCAGAAGGGCTACGTGGTGCTGAGCGACGCCGAGCGTGCACGCGGCTTCGTTCGACCCGTGCGCCGAACCTACGTCCATCAGAAATGCGGCTTCGCCACCACGATGGGACAAACGCTCGCCGAGACCTATGCCCGCGATCCGCACTTCTACAGCGGCACCTTTTGCTGCGGCTGCGGCTCGCACTTTCCCGTCGGTTCCGATGGCGAGTTTGTGTGGGATGATGGTTCGAAGGTCGGCACATGACCACTTCTCACTCGCCGCTGCGCGTCCTGAAGGCGCAGGCCGACATGATCGCCAAGACGATCAAGGCGGTCGAGCGCGGTGAGAACCCGGTCGAGGATCGCGGCGGCAAGATCGCCGCAGCACGGAACAAGCCGGGCTTCAAGGTCGGCGTGGTGATGGACGACAAGGTGCTGATCGTCGAGATGACATGGGCGACGATCCGGGAGAGCAGCGAAGTCGGGATCGCGGAATATATCCTGAAACACATGCGCGATTCCCGGGAAGCCTCGCACTAGCGGGCGCTACTCCTCAACCGGGATTTCCTCCGGCGGGTCCCACACGGCCTCGATCCTGGCGAGCTCGCCCTTGATCTTCTGCCGCTCGACCCAGAAATCATGCGCGTTTTGCATGCCCATCCAGAATTCCGGTGTCGTGTTGCGGAAGTACCGTGACAGCCGCAGCGCCAGACCGATCGAGACGGCCGACTTGCCGGCGATCACGTTTCCGAGCGCCTGCTTGGTGATGCCAAGCTGCGGCGCGGCGGCGTAGGGCGTGATCTCAAGGCCCTCCAGATAGGAGGCGATGATCTTGCCGGGATGCGTCGGCTTGCGCCGGATCGGTCCGGCCTTGTATTCCGCCATGGAAAGCTCCAGAGGAGCGCTTGCGCGCCCCTCAATGATATTGTTCGATGTCAACACGGTAGGCATCTCCATTATCCCATTCGAAGGTGATACGCCATGCGCCGGAGACCCGCATCGAGTAACGGACCGGCTTGAACTGCTTTAGCTGGTGCAGCCGGTAGGCCGGGTCATTGAGGATGCGCAGGTCGGTTGCCTTGTTCAGCACGTCCAGTATTTCGATGCACCGGGCGTGGAATTTGCTGTTGATTTTCGCGGTCGAGCCGGTGTCGACCAGTTCCTTCAAGCCGTTATGTCTGTATGTCTTGATCATGTAAATAGTAAAGCATCGCTTGTCCAGTTAGTCAAGCGTAACTTGTCTATTTTAGTCGAACATTTTCAGCGCAGGATGCGGTACCGCTTCGCCGCCTTCCGCCGCGGCGCTTGCGCCGGCGGCTCCCGCCCATGATTGATCGCCCGCCGCATCGCAATTTCCGCTAACATGACGATGCCGCCCTGTTCGGCTGCGGTCAAAAGCTCGCCGGCTGCGGTCTGCCAGTGATCCTGCCGTGCGGTCTTTGCCGGCAGGCCTGCCATGTATTCGCCGGCGTCGCGCAGCGTCACCAGCTCGCGGCCGGAGTCGAGGACGATCGGATCCTCGAAGCGGCGGGCCCAGCTCACGCCGGCCGTTACTTTACTACGCGCAGACGCGGCTGTATGTCATCGGGGCTCATGACATTGCGCGGCACTGGTCGCGTTCGGAATTCGCAGAACACAACGCCATCCGGGATTTTGTTGCTGATGGGCACGTAGAAGCGGAAGCCCATTTCCTCGTCTATCTCGCGCTCCAGCATGCCACGTTCGACTTCATAGCGCAGTTCGTTGAGTAAGCGCTCGATGCGCTCACGCCGAATATTTGAGGTTTCACTCATCCTCGTCGCTCCCAAAGCAATTGGCGCGAGTTTCTTCCAGCTGTTCACCCAACTGATTGATAAGCAGTTTGCTAGCGTCCATACCGAACTTCTCCTCCAGCTTGAGGGCTAGTTCCATTGACAATTCGGCGTTGCCGTTCAGCACATTCGATAAAGCCGGGCGCGACATGCCGAGCATCCCGGCAAGTTCCGTAACGGTGCGACCAGGCTTCTTGATCAGGTCACGCATAAGTTTTTGGGATGTTTTGCTCATTCGTATAGTGTATGGTGACACGATACGAAGTCAAGAGTGGTCGGGCTCAAACCCTTTCGGTAGCCGCGGCGCCTCCCCATCGTCCGGCCGGTTGCAGACCGGGCAGGGCGCGCCGGCGGCGCCGCAGCGGCAGGCGTGCGGGCCTTCCCACGGCTGATCCGGATGATCCTCGCACACCCAGCTGGTGCCGTCGCAGAGCAGGCAGGCGTGATCGATCGCCGCGCGCTTCTCGCGCGCCAGGCGCTTCGCCTGTCCCAGCGCCTCGGCCCGGCTGATATTGGCGCCCTTCGATATCGCCCGCCGACCGGCGTTTTCATCCCAAAAGAAATAATGGTTCCCGCCCGGCCAGACGACCTCGAAGCTGCCGGTGTCGGGGATGCCTTCCGGGCTGTGGGGGATGATGCGGATGGGGTCGTCTTGGGCCATGGCTGTCTGAAAAGTGAGGGCGGCGCCCAAAATAGCATTTACCGATCAAACGAGCCATTTGGCCCTCACAATAGTATAATCAATTGAATTATCTTAATTATTTGACTTCTTCTTCCCCCACCACTCTCTAAAATCGATGTTGATTTTATTGAGAGTTTTTAACTCCGGCCCTCACCGGCATCGAAAGTGAGGGCGGCGTTGTTCCGGTTTCGTCTAATTTATGAGCGGCCTGACCGGACATCCTGGAGCGCTCGGCTTCGCGGGTATAGACCTCGGCCTGACGAATTGTGGCCCATCCGAAAATGGCCATCAGCTGGTGCGCGGTCGCACCGTTTTCGGCCGCGATCGTGGCCGCGATCTTGCGCACGCCGTGAGCGGATTTCTTAATGCCGGCTTGGCGAGCGGCTTCCGAGAAGGCGTTCCCGAAACTTTCCTTGGTGTAGGGCTCGCCGCGCGCGCCGCAGATCCATGCCAGATCGCCGGTCGGACCGGCGTCGAGCGTTGTGCGCAGCGCCGGCAGGATGGGCAAGGAGACGGTGACGAGCTCGCCGCTCTTTTCCGTCTTGAACTGGACGCCCTCAAAGGTGCTGCCGTCCTCGTTGCGGATGGAAGTCTCGTGCTGCTTGCCGATCACGCAGGCATCGCCGCGCCGCGGTCCGGTGTAAAGCAGTACGTCGAGCCAAACGCGTTGGCGGGTGCCGAGCGGCCATCGGCGGCGATACGTTTCGACATCCCCGCGCGTCCATGCCGGGAATCCCGGGCCCTTCTTTCGCTTCGGCGCGGTGACGTCGGCACTGGCCGTCGGGTCGATCCGGACGTGTTTGGCTTTCTTGGCCCATCGGAACAGGCCTTTCATCGTGTCGAGGAAATTGCGGGCTGCGGCCGGCGTTTTCGATCGCTTCTCGATCGCGGCGACGATGCTGGCTTCGTTGACATGCAGGTACGGTGCCATCCCGGAGGCCGCTAGCACATGTACCATGATATTCTCGCGCTGCCGGCGAGTAGCGACGGAAAGTGTGGCCCACGCTCCGCTGTCGCGGTACTGGTCCCATAGCCATGTCAAGGTGCCCTTCGCCGGGCCGCTGCGGGCTCTGAGGGGAGTGCCGTCGATTGCGGCCCTATACTCGGCCCAGAAGTCTTCCGAACCGTAGACCGCCTTCAGGCGCGTCCTGGGGCCTTTGGCGATGCGGACGTACCAAACGACCTTGCCGTGCTGGGTCACCTGTCGGTGCAGATGGGGCGGCCTGGGTCTGGGCATGACCGGGATCACAGGGGAATCACGCGCTCCTCGTCAAGGGGCTGTTCCGCGTTTTCCGCTGCCGTGGGGGGCGATAGGTGCACGAGAATCGTGCCGTCGGGGCGGACCTCGACGCAACCAGCGCCGGCCTGTTTCGCGCCGCGAACGGCGCGGCGGATCTCCGCCTGGGTGAGAAGGGCGGGGCGGCGCATCAGGTGCTCCGCCGGGTGAGATCTTCGGCCTGCTCTTTGGTGAGCGGCTGTTGGGTGGGTTCCGGCCGCTGAGACTTGGTCATCTGCTCGGATAGGTCGAGATTGCCCTGGCGCTTGTTCGGTCGAGGCTTGCTACGCTCAATTCCAATCGGACATTCCCAATCACACCATTCCGTTCCCGCCAGCAGGCATTGCGGAACGAGCTGGCCATTGCGCCAACGGCCGCAATCGGCTTCGCGGTCTTCCTCGTCATCTTCATCGTACACACAGTCGTCTAGGTGGTCGTCATCATCGTGCACGGTTTCCGCCGGTGATTGTCGGGTTTCGTCGGTCATTGGCCTGCCCCGAGGACGTATTCTAGATTGGCCGCTTTGGCGCCCTTACCGATCGCCAGGGAGAGGGCGTCACGCAGGTCTGCATATTGCTTTTCGGCCACCTTGCGCCGCTGTAGTTCATCGAAGCGAAGCTTGTCGGCGCAATCCTCTTCGTTCTTTGCGTCCTGCAACTGCATCGTGAAGAACGACGCCACGTCGGCCACGCCGGTGCGCAATTCGATCCAGCTGTCCTCGAAATCGACGCGCGCTTCCTTGAGCAGCCCGGCGCAGATTTCGGCGACTTCCTTGTGGTGCTCGGCCGCGAACGGCACGCCAAACATGGCCTGAAACACCGTCACGGTGAGGGTTTCTCGATTGCAGACCCGCGCGTTGAAGCCGATCTTGCTGTCGTCTTTGGCGATCAGCAGCATGTCCATGTCGTCGCTCATGATCCCTCCGGACGCTGACAGATAGATAACTGCCCCGTCACCACGATCGGCCGTGTTCGGGGCGGCGGCTGCAGTTCGTTCATCATCGCGGCTTCCCGCTCGCGATCGTATTGTTCGCGCCAGGCCGGATCGCTGTAGGTTCGGCGCGAGAGGACGGGGAGGATCAGAACGATCGCGGTCATAGTGGCCTTCCCGGTGCGCGGTAGTGTTTCGGAAAGGTGTCATCCACGACCACCCGTTGCTCGGCGGCCAATAGCTGCAGGATGTTGCGCAATGCGCTGCGCGAGGGCGGCATGGCGCCGAGACAGATGTGGATTTCGCGTGAGGTGAGCCAGATCGCAGGCGTGAGCACGGCAGCGACCCGATCGAGGGTTGTCCTGGCAAATGCGGCCATCAGCGCGTACCCCGCCCTGCAATCGCTACCATCACCACGGCCCGCATCGCGACCAGGTCGCCGCGCTGCGCGTAGAGCCGCTGGGCAACCATCAGCGGGTTCAGGCCGATCGAATCCCAGAACTCGCGCTCATTGCGGTTGTGCTGCGCGTCTCGATCGAGGCGGTGACAGCCAGGGCAGAGCGGGACGCTGTGGCGGTCGTCCGGCTTCTTCTGCATCCCGCCGGCCTTGCCGAACGCCGCGCTGGCAAAGCGGACGTGGGCCGGCTCGCAGGGTTCGTCGCCGCACTTCAGGCACGGCAACTGCCGCACCATGGCGAGATAATCGGCATCCCGCCCGGCATCTCCTCGCGCCTGTGTCCGGGGCTGGACCGCCACACGCTTGAGGAGGCTACCGGGCGGGGCCACCGCCGCGACCCGCCGAGGTGAATTGTTGATGGCGTGGGCCATCCATCGATCGGAAATCATGGCTTGCTCATCTCCCGCGCCACGATCTCCTGCTGCGCCGCCTGCCGCGCATCGTCGATCAGGATCATGATGTCGCCGATCGCGTATTTGCCGAATAGCGTGCGGATGGCGTCTCGCTCAGAGCCGGCGGTGCCGGCCGCGACCAGGTCGCTCGCCATCCGGGTTACGAGCGCGGCGCGGCGGGTGTTGACCAGCGGACCGTCGATCAGGCGGACGGGCTTGATGTGGAAGGGGAGGAGATTCATGACCATGCGACCCTCGCGCAATGGATGCAGACCACGTCGCCGCAGGCGGCGGTGAACTGATGCCCCGCAGGATTGCGGCAGTCGTGGTCGATCCCGAACGGATCGGCGGGCGTGGAGGTCGGGAGCGGCGCGAGATCGAGCAGAAATGTACGCTCGACGGTGCGCTCGTATGTTTCAATCAGTGGCATCGGCGGTTTCCTTGCTCGAAAAAACGCCCTGCAACGTCGCGAGCAGCGCCTCGTATTGATCCTGGGTCGGGCGATCGACGCAGGCCTTGAAGTGGGCCGCCATGACGGCGCGGTGCTCGGCGAGGGCGAGATCGGCTTGCTGCTGGCTGCTAAGCGTAGACATTGCGCCCTCCGCTCCACGTCGGCCGGTTGCTCGATTGCCCGCTCATTCGTTCGCGCGTGCGCTTCGCCGTCTCGACAGCATCCCTGAGAAGCACGCGCTCGGACGGCGTGTAGCGATCCCAATCGAGGATGCAGGGCGCGAGGCCGTTCAGCTGGGCCATGGTGCGCGTGAGGGTGATGACTTTGAACGGACCGCGGTCCCTCGGGTCGATCAGGATCGGACCCTTCGGCAACCAGACGGCTCCGACGGCGTCACCGTCATCCGAAACAAAAATCTCGGTCGGCGTCTCCTGGTGCGCAATGACGACCAGGCAGGTCAGGCTGTCGTACACGGCCCGGACGCGGCGCCGCGGGAACGAGCGCTGGCTGAGCGGGTGGGGGACGATGGTGGAATTGGCGGGGGCGGTACGCATGACGATGATTCCCGTGGTTGATCACGGGAACAGAATAAGACATTCTGTCTTTAAGTCAAGGACAAATTGTCTTATTGCGCGTCGTCGCTATCCGTCTGAAATGGCGTAAGGATCGAGACCCTTCTTGCGGCACATGTCCGGAATGATCTGCTGGTAGGTTGGGTTTGCGTCGCCGACGGCTGCGATCACGCCTCCGATAATCTTTCCATTATTGACCATGACCATGCCAATGAACGGCTGCGCTCCAATGTAGCCGCCGTAGCTGTTTTTGGCGTTGACCATGGCGCAGTAGTCGAAACCGCTTTCAGGAAGACGCTTTGGAACCTTCGCCCACTGAAATTGCGCTGATCCGGGGTCTTTCAGGGTTGCTACAAATCCCTTGGCCAGCAGCGCCTTTTCGTTGGCCGTGAGAGTTCGCAGATCGGAAGCGGCTAGCAGGGGGACGTCGGGATCGGCGACCTTGGCTGGCGGCGGTGTAGAGGCTGTGTAGCAGCCTGCAAGCGCGAGGGCGGGGGTTGTTCGTGCGAGAAATGCCAACAGCCCCATTCGCATCACGCTGCTCTCTTGGATTTGCCGGGTTTTCTGCCTCGCTTTTCGACCGGCCGCTCTACGACCGGGCCACTGAAAAGCCATCCGGTCGGTTTTTCGACCAGGCCGCAAAAGATCGGAATCAGGTGGTGCGGCATCATGGACCTGGTTTCGTACTTCCCGTAGGTGCCGGCCGGACTGGGATCGTCGTCCTTGGCGAGGCCCAGCGCTATGGCCATGCTCGCCTGCGTGTAACCGGCATCGTGCCTGGCGCGGGCGATGCGGGCTGTGAACTGTTCCTTGAAGTCACTGATAGATTTGGGCTTTTTCATAAGGACATAATGTCCTTGTGGATTGCCCAAGTCTCCCGACACGTTGTCCTTGAGATTTAAGACAATTTGTCTTATTGATTCGGGTATGCCTGATTCGGTCACCTCATTCCGATCAATCATCGAGCTTTGGGATTCCCAGCTTGCGATGGCCGCCGACGTCGGCGCCCGCGCGCCAGCGGTCTCAAAATGGCGCGAGAGGGACAATATCCCCTCCGAGTGGTGGACGCGCGTCTTGGCGACCGAGAAGGCCAAGACGGCCGGCTTGTCTGCCGATCTCTTGGCACGTTTGGCTGCAAAGCAAGTCGAAGAGGTCCGGGCATGACGCCGCACCGGAAAGCGATTCCAAACGACTGTTCCCACTTTGCTTATTCCCCCCGCACTGGGGCGTCCGCCTGCCGTCGGGCACCGGGTGAGGGACAAGCATATGACGTTTTAGTGGCGGTTGTGAACAGAAATTATGGCAACCCGAGCGATTGCGGGACCGCATGCGCCACGCGCGATCTTTCCGTTGCAGCGCAAAGTACAACGCGGCGTTGCGTAAGCGCGCTTCAAGTTCGATCGACAGTGTTGTTGCGTGGGGGAGTTGCATGGTGGAACCAAGATCGAATCAGCGGCGACGCCGGCCAAGACAGAACATCGGAACAACTGTTCATCCCCGGCGCGAAAATCTTTCGAGGTTTGGTCTCGTGGTCTGGGCGCTGTGGCCCGATGATCCGGTTGCCGGCCTTGCGAAGCGTGCGAAATGCACGAAGCGCCACGCAAGTTTTCTCATCGACGGCAAGCGCAAGCCGAACGCCAAGGCTATGCACGCGCTACATGGTGCGATCCTTGGTGACTGAATACCCCAGAGGCGTCAGGTACAGCTCGCAAGGCTCCCTGCGGAGAAGCCGTAGGCACTTCGGTGCCGATGACCGATCCCTCGCGGCACTTTGTGCGCGCCTCGTTTCATCCCGTAGCGAAAGCAACCAGAGGCTAACGCCGAGCACGGCCGCGATGGCCGCGGCGCGGGTTGCGAGTAGGCCCGTCACCGGGCGGTCGGTGACTGCAACGTTTGAGAGAATGGACGCGACAAGCCGGGAGATACCGGCACCTAAGTTCTTTGTGGGTGAGACATGCGAACCGAACGTCATCGCGAACGAGTCAGGATTCGACAGCAACGCTGCCGAGCGAAATATCGGATCGCAACCAGTAAAGCTAAGGCGGCTAAGGGCTGTTCGAGGTGCTCTGAAAAGCATCCAGCTTGTTTGCAGTTTCACCATCGCGATCCGTCGCAGAAGCGGTTCACGATCGCTAATGCGATCTCGCAAAAAATTCCATTGGTCGATCTCTACGCCGAAATGGAGAAATGCGACATTCTTTGCGCAAACTGTCATGCAAAAGAGCATTGGAATGAGGAACACGGCAGTTAATTGCCGTGATAGACGCTCACCTCAATTCAGTTCGGGCGACGGCCTTGGCATCCAACAGCCCGGGTCAATGACACGGGGGTTCGCTTCACGGCGTCAACCTCCGTCGGGAAGGGCGCGTGACCGCGCTATGTGCCCCGCCGTCGCCCGATTCATTCAGGGGAGGGTGGGGTGAGAACGCGCGACAGGCTCGCTGCCGAACTCCGCATGGTTGCCGCCGTATCGGCGCAGCACGCCGCGCAGTACGAGGCGTTCGCAAGGCGGGCGGAAACCGGCGAGTTCGACGACTACGCTGACACCCACGTGTGCCCGATCACGCAACTCTACTCGGAACTGACGGCTGCGGGCTTTACCAAGTTTGCCGCGCGTGTCGCGGCTGGCGAGTTCGATGCGACCAAGGAAGAATCCGACGAATGGATGCGTAGCCCATCGGGGCAGGATGCCGCGAGGCTTCTCTCACCAGAGATGCGCAAGGTCCTTGGCATGGACCTGATGAACTGAGGAAATGAAGATGCGCGACACCATCGATAACCGCGAGGCGCTGCAGATGATGGCGCGCTGCAAGGACGAAATTCAAACCCTTCGCGCGCAGATCGAGCGTCTGAAGCCGAAGGCGGATGCCTATGACAATTTGGCAATCGTATTGAACTTGCTGCCGCGTCAAAGCGTGGGAATGGGCGAGGACCTGGTCTGGGTGCTCGACAAGCGCATGCGCGAACTTGCGGAAGTTTCCTCATCCAATCCCGTGAGGCCCGACGGCTCCGATACCTGATCAAGCCTCGCACCCAGTCTCCCTAGTTGCATCACGCGTAACCCTGAAATCCACAACCATCCTACGCGCCCGGTCATTTCCGAGCGTGAGGACACTTGTCTCGAAAACGAGGAGGTCTTGCCGATGTCATTCGAACTTTCCGAATTCGAGTTCGCCATGTTCCTGTGCTGGCTCGCCGCCAGCCTGGCCGCGATCCTCGGCCTGTGGGTGGCGTTCGAAATCAAGCACCGCCGCTCGCCGGTCGGCCGCATCGCGCCGCGGCGCTGGTTTGGGGTGTAAGCGCCATGATCACCCTGCTGCAAATCGTGCTCACCATCGTGCTTGCGTTCGCCGCGATCGTGTTGGCGTGCGCGGTGGCGATTGCGCTGCCGCGCAACGCCGGGATCGGCCGGCGAGTTGCCCCGTCGGCCGATCCACACTTCTTTCAGCCCGCCGACGTTGCCCCGTGGGCCGATCCCTACACGTTTCCGTTCGGCGATATGCCGCCGCCGCTGCCGGCGGGCTCGATCGTCGAACGGCACGACCACCCCGCGCGGCCTGCCACCCGCGCGGACCAGGGCAGCGGCGGTAATGGAAACGACCTCTCAGGGGCCGCCGCTGCCCGCACCTTTCGGGGGAGGGGACGCCGTGCTTTCTGAATTCACCCCGGCCGAGCACGCCAACTTCGTCGCCGCCCATGTCGTAGGCGCCGCAACCGCGTTCCTCGATGGACGCAGCACCGCTGACGAGATGAACGACAGGGCCTTTTCGCTGATGTCGGACATCAACAAAATCAGCGACGACGCCGCAGCGCGCGCCATCCTCGTTCCGGCGGGGCTCTTGGTGACGGCGATGCTCGGAACTGCAGCGGCCAAGGGCGAGGCCCGGCAGGAGCGCTGGCGCGACTTGATGGTCTCACTGGTCAAGCTGGTGAAATTCGAAAGCGTCGATCTGCGGGAAACCGGAGCGCAACGCTCATGAGAGAATTATCGAAAACCCTCGGCGCGCTGATCGACATCGCCAACCACGTCGTCACCCGCCACGGCCTGACGCTCGGCGGCAATATCGTCGACGACCATTTTGCCCAGATTGCAGCCGAAGTCCGCGCCGCCGACGCGCGACCCTCCGAGGGCATTCGCTGCACCAATGCCGCCCTTGTGATGGTGATCGCGCTGGAAGCCTATCGCGACGGCGACCGCGATGCCGCCTCGCCCTGGCTGATGATCGCAGGCACCTTGCTGCCGATGCTGCGCAGCGATGCCTGGCGCGCGCTCAACGACGAGAAAGAGGCGAGGGGATCATGAAGCGGATTTACGTGGCATCCTCCTGGCGCAACCCGCATCAGCCCTCAATCGTCGAACGCCTTCGAGCGCTCGGACATGGCGTCTATGATTTCAGAAACCCGTTCAACGGCGTTCCGGGCTTCGCCTGGTCACAGATTGATCCGGAATGGCAGGCGTGGTCGGCGGAGCGGTATCGCCAATTGCTGACCACCTCACCGATCGCCGCGGCCGGCTTTCTCAGCGATCTGCGCGGCATGCAATGGGCCGATACCTGCCTCCTGGTGCTGCCGTGCGGCCGGTCGGCGCACCTCGAGGCCGGCTGGTTCTGCGGCCAGGGCAAGCGCTGCATCATCCTGACACGCGACGGCGAAGAGCCCGAACTGATGGCACTGCTCGCGACTGACATCTGCGTTTCGATCGATGAAGTCGAAAAGGTGCTTGCGACATGAGCCGCGCCGACACCGACCATCGCCCGATGCCGCTGGCCGAGCTCGACCATTGCTGCGGCCGCCTGCAGGTCGACGAATGGACCGGCCCGCGCGCGCCTTGCGAGAACTGCCCGCTGCTGATCGAGCACAAGCGGGCACACGCGCTGAAGTTGGCGAGGGCAAACTGATGGCGGACCGCTCGGCGATCGAATGGACGGATGCGAGCTGGACACCGATCCGGGCGCGCAACCTGAAAACCGGCAAGGTCGGATGGCATTGCGAGCATGCCACCACCGGCTGCGAGTTCTGCTATGCGGAAGGGTTCAACAAGCGGCTCGGCACCGGGCTCGATTTCAAACCTGGCCATCGCAAAGACATTGAAATCTTCCTCGACGAAAAGATGCTGATCCAGCCGCTGCGCTGGAAGAAGCCGCGCACGATCTTTGTTTGCTCGATGACGGACCTGTTCGCAGATTTCGTCCCCGACGAATGGATCGACAAGGTGTTCGCCGTCATGGCGCTGGCGCCGCAGCATACGTTCCAGGTGCTGACCAAGCGGGCGAAGCGGATGCGGGAGTATGTGCCGGGCGCTGCGAAGCGCATTGTCAAGCGAACCAGCGACGGCAATCCGAGCGTCACCGTCAGCACCGCAAAGGCCTATCACTCGACGACGAAGGTCGGCGGCGAGTTCGTTTGGCCTCTCCCCAACGTCTGGCTCGGAGTGTCCACCGAACGCCAGCAGGAAGCCGACGAGCGGATCCCGCTGCTGCTGCAAACGCCGGCAGCGATCCGGTTCATCAGTGCCGAGCCGCTGCTGGGGCCGATCGATCTTGACGACATCGTCACCTTTGGTGACGGCTATGAAGATCATCGCAGCGCGCTGGAGTGCGATGTCGATGTTGAGGATGACGAAGAGTTTCGAGGAGCAATCCTCGACTGGGTGATTACAGGCGGTGAGAGCGGGCCCGACGCGCGGCCATCAAACCCCGAATGGTTTCGCGGCATCCGCGATCAGTGTGATGCCGCTGGCGTGCCCTACTTCCACAAGCAGAACGGCGAATGGGTATCGGTGAGTGAAGTGGAGGGCTCGGGTCGGCACTTCTCATTTCCGGACGGCCGCACTGTACGGCGCGTCGGCAAGAAGGCCGCTGGCCGCCTGCTTGATGGCGTGCTGCACGACGCCATGCCGGAGATCGCGCGATGACGCTGCGCTCGATCGATCCTGCACCGCTGCGCGCCCGCTACACCGGACCGGCCTCCGAAGTCGGCGAGCGACCCGAGCTGCAGTGGCTCAAGATATCCCGGCTGCGGATCGATCCCCGCTATCAGCGTGAGATCGGCCGGCGTGGCTCGCTGAACATTCTGGCAATCGCGCCAGCGTTCCAGTGGGCAAAGTTCGCCCCGGTCGTTGTCGCGCCGATCGACGGTGGATTGTTTGCGATCGTCGACGGCCAGCACCGCACCACAGCCGCCGCCCTGCGCGGTTTCGAATCCGTGCCGTGCGTGATCATCGAAGCCGGCGAGGCCGCCCAGGCCGACGCCTTTGTGGCGATCAATGCCAACGTCACCGCGATGTCGCCGCTGCAGCTGCACGCCGCGCGCCTTGCCGCCGGCAACACGGCCGCCGCCGCGCTGACTGAAGTGTGCCGTGAGGCGGGCGTCACGATCTGCCGCTATCCGGTACCGGCCAACAAGATGAAGCCGGGCGAGACGCTCGCGGTCGCGATGTTGCAGACGGTGCTCGACAAATACGGCCGCGACGTCCTGATCGCCGCCTTGTGCTGCATCACCCAGACCCGCCGCGGCAATCCCGGCATGATCCGCAAGCAGATCGTCGAGGCGCTCTGTGCCGTGCTCGAGGCGGAACCGGATTGGCTGAAGGACCGCAAGCAGCTGGTGTTTCGGATGCAGAAATTCGACTTCGCGGCGCAGTTCAATGCTGCGCGCGCCAAGTCGATCGAGAGCGGCGAGTCGGTCTCACTGGTGCTGATCGAGGCGCTCGGCGCTCACCTTGAAGTCGCTGCACCCGCGCAAGCATCGCCGTCGAAGCCGCCGCCGCCCAAAGCTGCGAGCGCGCCGGCACCCGCAGCACCCGCGAAATCCTCACCCGTTCGCCGGAGCACCGGCGGTCTGTCGATCGGGCGCGAGGAGATATCGCGGGGCGGCCAGAGCGTGCGCGTCGGCCCGCGGGCAGCGCTCCTGGCGGCGGCTCTCGACCGCGCCAAGCCGAACTGCGTCGGCGACGAATTCCTGATCGGAAAGATCTGGACGCAGCGGCCGGCCAACGCGGGTGACATCCTCAATCATTTGTGCCTTGAGCTGGCCTGTCTCGCCGAGCTCGGCCTCGAAATCCGCACTCAGCGCGGCATCGGCCGCCAGCTGGTCGAGGTGGCATCATGAGCGCGCGCACGATCCTCACCCTGGCCGATGGCCGCAACATCGACCTGCTCAATCCGAAGCCGGAAAACTACGGCAACCTCGCCTGGGCAGCCGAGCATCTGGCGAAAGAGAACCGCTACAACGGCGCCACGCCCGGCGTCGTCTATTCGGTTGCGCAACACACATCCGAATGCGTCCGCGCCGTACTGCGCGACAGCGGCGACCGCACGCTTGCGGCCTATCTCTCGCTGCACGACGTGCATGAAGCCGTGCTGAAGGACGACACCACGCCGAAGAAGCGGACTTTTGCCGCCATCGCTGAAACCAAATTCGGCGTGCTGGCCAACCAGGTGATGTCGGTATTCGACGAGCTGACTGACCGCCATGATGCTGCGATCCATGCCGCCGCAGGCCTGTCGTGGCCGCCGGCGCCGGAGATTGCCGCCGCCATCAAGCACTACGACCGCGCGCTCCTGGTCACCGAATGGCGCGACCTGATGGGCGACGTACCGCTGCCGAACGCGGAAGCCTATGCCGACGTCTCACCGCTGCAGCACCGCATCGTCCCGATCAACAAATGGGAGACGGCGGCGATGGTTCTGCGAGCGCAGTGGCGGGAGCTGCTGCCTGTGTTTTTGGAGCTATGAGCATGTCATCCATCGATCATCTTATCCCCGATGTCCGCCGGCTGATGTCCGAAAGCAAGGGCGACCGCGTCATTGCCGAGACGCTGGAGATCACCCGGCACCAGGCCCGCAATCTGATGCGGGAAGTGGAGCGGGCAGACAGCGGCGGCGGCCCGATGGAAATCCCCGTCGCGCTCTGTCGGCCCTCGCCGACGGCCCGCCCAGTCAAGGTAGGTCACGTCCTGGTGCTGGCCGAAAGCATCAAGGAAATCGGCCTGCGCCAGCCGATCAATGTCCGCGCGATCGATGACGGATACGAGATCAGGGGCGGCGGGCATCGGCACGCCGCGTTCGTGATGCTCGGTCGGGAGACCATTCCCGCCATCGTGACCGGCGACAATGATCTGCGGGCCGAACTGGCCGAGATCGACGAAAACCTGATCCGAAACGAATATTCGCCGGCCGAACGCGAGATTGCCATCTCTCGGCGCAAGGCGATTTACGAGGCTCTGCACCCGGAAACCAAACTCGGCGCATCCGGTAAGGGGCGTCCTAAGGTTCGCCAAATTGGCGAAGCTAAAGCACCGGCAGAGCGCTTCACCAAAGCAACGGCAGAGGCTACCGGGCAAAGCGAAAGAACCGTCCAGCGGTCAGTTTCGCGGGTGGAGTCCATCGGAGCGGATACCCTGCAACGTGTGATCGGAACAACGCTCGACAAGGGCGACGAGATCGACGCCCTTGCCAAGTTGTCGCCAGCGAAGCGTGAGGAAGTAATAGCCAAAGCGGAAGCTGGCGAAAAGGTCAGTGCGTCGCTCGCCGTGAAACAGGAACGCCGTGCCGATCGCGAGGAGCAGCTTGCCGATAAGCAGCGCGCCCTTCCGGATGGGCGTTATGGCTTATTGCTCGTGGATATCCCGCGACACTTCAATGTGCGTTCGGATGAGACCGGCCTCGATCGTTCTCCGGAAAACCACTATCCGACGATGACATTTCAGGAACTGTGCGACTTGCCAGTGCCGCAGCTCGCCGCCGACGATTGCATCATGGTTTTCTGGTCAACGGCGGCCTCACTGATCGACGATCTGGAGATCCTGGCGGAATGGGGGTTTGTCAGCTTCCGGCCACGCGAGGCGGGCCGGCTGCGTCGTGATGTGCTTGGCCCGAATGGCTGGGAGATCGGCGAGTCGGGCTTTCCTCAGCCTTACCGAACCATGCAGGTATGGGACAAGGTCCGGGTCGGGCTCGGCTACTGGTTTCGGGACCGCCACGAATTCATCCTGCTCGCCGCACGCGGCAACGTCGTGCCACCGGCCATGGGGACGCAGGAGAATTCCCTATTCTCCGAACCGAAGGGCGAACACAGCACCAAGCCTGCGCTCGAATGGATTGATCGGCTGTGGCCAAACATTCCGAAACTGGAATTGTTCGCGCGTCGCCCGCGCGGCGAAGGCTGGGACGTATGGGGCTATGAGGCACCGCCAACATCGGAGGCCACAGAATGACAAGACCCGCTCTCGAAGTCCGAATCCACGATTCCAGTATCGGCATCTGGCAGGACAATGCCGGGGACGCCTCGTTTCGGTCGGACATCTACGCAGTTCTGATCCGCGACATGCGCGCGCGCGGATGGTCGATCAAGAACGATCCGCGAATCCACCGGCATTATCGCTGCATCAGCCCCGACCACCGGTTGGGCTCGCGTGGCTCGCTCCGCTGCAAAATCGAAATCACTGGCCGTGTGGTGACGGTCGAGTTCTGGTCGATCACCGCGCGCCAGGATAACAGAAACGGCCGGCGCTACGACTTCGACAAGATGGCGCGCATGCACCACCTCGATCAGCTCCGCGTCAAGCTGGAGTTCACGCGCATCCTCCGCTGGTTGGAGACATTGGCACCGGTCAAGCTGTCGCGCTCGGACGATCGCGACATGCCCGCGATGCAGATCATCGAGAAGCGCTATGCCGAAAGCTGGCACACGGACAAGGCGCTGGGGCGCCCGCACTGGAGTCAAGACTACAACCGCAAGTCCAGGGACGGCGCCCTTCTGGAGCACGGCCAGACCGTGTGGCTCGCCGATCGCAAGGGCCGGATCGTTCGCGGTACCGCCTACTACAACCTCAACAGCATGTGGTGGGTGATTGCCGGCGGGAAGCTTCATAACGAAAGCTGCGGCACGCTATACGTCAACCAGCCAGTCGATCTCCGCACCAGGCAGAATCAGCGCCTGCGTCGAACGCGGCTTGAAACAGAATTGTCGGTCGCCGTCGCGCGGATGAACTTCCAGCGGGCCGAAATCCTCAAGCGCATCCTGTTCGGCAGCGATGAGTCCTTCCTGATCTGGGCGCGCGACAAGGGCGCCTATTACCGGGCGCAATATAGCGGCTACACGTCCGACCGCATCAGCGCGGGGAAATACACCCGTTCTGAAGCCGAGGCCGAATGCCGTCGTGTTCCTCACGAACTTGAGATGGTCTGCCCCGATGGCAGTCACGTTCGCTTCGATCGGAAGGCGGCATGATGAAACTCCGCCTCCGCCGCGGCCTGTTCGTCGATCCACCCGCAACCCTACTGCGCAAGCCCACGGCTGCGCCGACCGTCAGCCCATCGGAGTGCATCGCGCTCGCGCTGACAGCCTCCGAATGGAAGCCGGGACACATCATGGACCCTGACGGAGACGTGGTGCAGCTCGTGCTTCGCGCGCTCAAGCGCGAGGGCTGGAAGATCGTGCCGATGGAAAGGGGAGATTATGAGTGACGCGACAGTGACTATATCGGGTGGCGGCGAATCCATCACCATGACGGAAAAGCAGTTCTTTGAAGCCTCCAAGCGCGTCTCGGAAGAGCCCGCCACCCGCTTTGCCAAGGACCAGCTCAAGGCCATCGTCGAGCGCATCGAGCGGCTCGAGGAAGAGAAGGCCACCATCGCCAGCGACATCAAGGATGTCTACGCGGAGGCAAAAGGCAATGGCTTCGATGTCAAGGCGCTGCGCGAGATCGTGCGCCTGCGCAAGCAGGACCCTGGCGAACGGGCGGAAGCTGAGACGATCCTCGAAACCTACATGCAGGCGCTGGGGATGCTGTGATGCCGCTGCAAGCCTACGCTGTTCTGGAAGACTGCGAAAACACGGGCGGCATTGTGTTTGCCGAGCACGCGATCGTGGCGCGTCGGAGAGGAGCTGACACGTATAACGATGGCGAATTCAGCGGTGTTTCGTGTCGGCGCGCGCTATGGGCAGATGCGTTTGTTGGCCAGCCGATTCCGGCCAAAGTGATGATCGCCCACGGTTGGCATTTCGAATGCTGCGGCTGCGGATCGGAGATCGACGAAGACTGGCTGCATGATGAGGACCTGCCGCTCGAAGGCGTGATTGGATTCGAGCATAGCAGGATCTATTGCAGCGAGGTTTGCGAAGCCAGCGATAACCTGCAGCGCGCCATTGCCCGCGACCATGAACGCCGCGCGATCGAGGCCCTAAAGGCCTTCGTGCGCAAGCGATTTCCGAGCGTCCAGTTCCGCGATGACGGCCATTGGAAACCGCACGCTTACGCAGGTCAGGAGCGAGGCACATGGCGTGTCCGCCAGGCCGTGGTTGCGTTCGATTTTCCGGGAATGAAGATCGGCGCTGCGCAGTGTCGCCTCGAGCGAGGACAGCACAACGATCGGTTGATTGGCCCGGTCAGGCCTGAATTTTCATGCTGCTTTGGCGACAAGGAAGCGTTTCAGGCTTGGGCCGATTCTCCGGAGTCGCGCCTATGAGTAAAGACATCCCATTTATGGGCCCCCGTGGGCCGTTACCGCTCCCCCAACGTATCCAGCGCATGCGCACCAAGGGCTGGAAGATGCCGCCGAACACGGTCTATGTCGGCCGGCCGACGATGTGGGGAAATTACCAGGCGGACGGCTCACATCCGACGTATGCGGTTTCGTGCTTCCGCCGGTGGGTACGGGAAGGCGCGAGCGAGGCTTGGAAGGGCCGCGCGGCGATTGATCTCCGCGGCAAGAACCTCGCGTGCTGGTGTCCGGTCGATCAACCATGTCATGCCGACGTGCTGCTCGAACTCGCCAACAAACCTCAATGCGAGGCTTTACCATGATCGACCGCCAGCATGGCCTTATCCTATTCGAGTGTGACGTCTGCGGCGACGTTCTGGAGACAAACGAGCGCGATTTCGACACCGCGCGCGGCATGCTGCGTTCGGAGGGTTGGAGCGCCCGCAAGATCGGAACCGATTGGGTGCACGCCTGCAGCAAATGCGGCGTAGCCGGCGAACGTGCGCCGCTGGCGCGCAATGCGAGGCTGCTATGACCCGTCGATCCTTTCGCGACCTCGTTCCACAAGCGCGGATTTCCTTTCGCGGCGACGACGCTAGCCGGTCTGTCGGCATCTACGGCACGACCGATCTTGGAATTCCAGCCGTCGAAATAGCCGGTGACCTCGAGGGTATGTCCCGGATGACACCCGACCAGGCGGACAAGATCGCCGAAGGGCTGAGGCTCGCCGCCCGTGCGGCACGGGGCGAGGTATCGCCAAAGCCTCCGGACGAATTCCCGGAGCTCGCAAAGCTCCGTGCGGCCATGGAAGCCAACCGCCAGCCGGTCTTCCGCGGCGAGCAATATGCGCACCCGCGCGGCTGGAACGACGCGCTGGATTTCGTCGAGCGGACATTGAAGGAAGTGTTGGGGGAGAAACCATGATCGCCGGATGGCTCGTCACAGTGGGACCGTTCATCGCTCCCGGGCTCTTTGTGCTGCTGGTGCTTGTCGCCTGGCGCGCCTGCCGGCTGCTCGACCGGAGGTTTCCATGAGCATCGAACCCGCGCTCCCGAAAAAGACCATCGAGCACAACAGATGGACCGAACCGGAAATCGACATCCTGATGTCGATGGCCTCCGTTTTCACCGACCAGAACAAGCGCATCCGCTGGCGGGAGATCGCATCCGCAACCGGCCACCATGAGAGTTCCTGCGCGCTCAAGTATCATACGGTCCGCTCACGCGCCGCAGGCCGCCTGGCGCGTGATCTGATCGACGCCGATCTGGCGGCAAAGGATCAGCCGGTAAAGCCGGCCAAAGCCCCCTACGGCGGCAAGGGCGCTCCGGTCTGGAGCGCGGAAGACGACGTCAGGCTGCTCGCCGCCTGCCAGGGCAAGATCATCAGCGGCGAGGCTGCCTGGCGGAAGATCGCGGAAGGGTTTCCGGGCCGCAGCTTCCTCGCCGTGCGGCAGCGCTACATGACGCTGCGCAAGCACGCCGACGGCATCTTGCCCGACCGCGACCGCATGAGCAGACCCATCCGCCCGGACAGGCGACAGCCGGTCCTTAACCGCAGCGAACGATTGTCCGCGATCGATCATACGACGATTACTGCCGCGTTCTTCAAGGATCCGCCGCCGGGCCGCAGCGCGCTCGACAAGAAGCGCGCCGGCATCGTCGATCCGCCGGACCCGGTCGACCGCAGGATCGTGCATCGGCCGATGGCGCAGATCACGCTCGCGACGGAGCCCATGCGATGACCGTCTACGTCGACGACGTCCGCCACAAGTTCCGCCACATGACGATGTGCCACATGTGGGCCGACACGCTGGATGAACTGCTGGCGATGGCATTGCGCATCGGCGTGCAGCGGAAATGGCTGCAGGAACCACCCAATGCCTCGTGGGTGCACTTCGACATCTCGATCGGGAAGAAACACCTAGCGCGGAAATTCGGCGCCGTGCTGACCGATAAGTACGGCCCGCTTGAGCACCTCGCAAAGCTGGATGTCGCGAGCGGCGATCCGGACCGCATGCAGCGCGGCACCCGGAAGCTGGAGCAGATCGTGGCCTGCAGGGCGTTTATTCGGCCGGAGGACCGGCCATGAAACGGCACAAATGGGGCGACAAGGTCCAATTCCCGCTGGCCCACAAGAGCGAGCGCACCTGCATCAACGGCTGCGGCATCACCAAGGTGAGCCGCCACGAAACCGAAGGCGGGCGCGACGTCTACTGGACCGAATTCTGGCGCGGCGAGGAACAGATTCACTGCGAGGGCACGCCGGCGTGCACGGGGCCAGCCAGGGCCGCGGCCTACGATGCGCGGAGCTATCCGCTGTGACCGAACCACCAACCGTAGAACTCAGCACCGCCGAGCGCCTTTCCGGCCCGCGCCTGCGGGCAGGCATCGAGCGACTTCGCGCGGCAGCCGCAGAAAGCACCGTCGTCAAGCTTACCCCTGATGCGGCGTTTGCAATTGCCGATCTGATCGAACTGCTGGCGGGCCATGCGGGCATCGACCTTTCTGAGCCGGGGCAGCCATGACGCATCTTTCCACGGTCGTAGCCTGCCATGTCAGCACGACTTCGTCGCCCCGCGAGCGCGTATCGGCTCGTTTCTTTCCCCGTTGTTATGGTTTTCCACAGGTGCAGGCCGGCTGATGAAACGACAAGTGAATATCGTCAAGCGTCGCAAAACCAAGGCGTTCGTGACACTCGAAAACGAGCTCGTGCGCGATCGTCGGCTGTCGCTCGATGAGCACGGCATGCTGCATTATCTGCTGTCGCTGCCGGACGATTGGGAAGTGTCTCGCGACAACTGCGCCAAATTTTGGGACATTGGCCGGGACAAGTGTGCCCGCATTTTCCGACGGCTGCGGGAGTGCGGTTGGGCGCAGGTCGAGCGCGTCCATGCCGAGGATGGAACCTTTCTTGGCGTACGCTGGATCATCACCGATGAGCCGGCAATCGTGGTTCCGGATGATGATCTTGACCGGGATATCGACGACGAAACCGCATCTGTGGCGGGCCCGCCTGAGCCGGAATCCGCAGCCAACCATGATACTGAAAACCCGGCGCATGGTTCACCCGTAGCACGGGTTACCCGTGACACGGAAAAGGCGTGTCATGGTCTATATATAGACTCTAAGAAAACAGATTCTGAAGAAAACAGAATCTTACGAAAACCTGATGCTGATGTTGCTGCAGCGCGCGAGCCGCTGATCGGCAAACCGGCATTTGACCTCGCCGAAAAGCTGCTCGTCATCGCAGGCCATGATCCCAAATTCTGGCCTCCCGGCTGGTGCGGCGCGCCGATGCGCGTGCAGACCTGGCTGAACTCAGGCTGGCCTCAGGAAATCATCATCGCCGCGACCAGGGCCGTTGCCGCCCGCAAGACCGGGCCACCGGCGGCATCCGTCCAGTTTTTCGAAAAGGCCATCGCCGAGGAAGTCGCCCGGCAGGCCGCACCGCTTCCGATCGTCGAAGTCCGTCAAGCCGAACAACTCACGGTGACACGCCATGGAACCTCTCGCAGTCAATCCGGCGGCAGCCTCACAGCCTCGATCAGGCGAGAGCTTGCCGAGCTCGAACAGGCGGAAGGCGCTGATCCTGCGTTGCCAGCTGGCAGTCTTCGGATCCTATCGAATTGATCAATTCGCTGATCCGGAAAGCTTCAAGCTTTCGTTGGGCGCGGTGCTGGAGCAATATCCCGACGAGGTGATCACCCACGTCTGCGACCCTCGGACCGGCATTCAGCGGCACTGCAAGTTTCCGCCGTCGATCAGTGAGGTGGTCGAAGCATGCGACGATGAAGCGATCATGGTCGAACGTCGCAAGCGACCCATGCGCGAGCCGCTGCCGCGCGCGCCGGAACGTCTGCTGAAGGATCGCCCGCAAGGCTATCTCGCCGGCATCTTCGTGCCGGATACGCACGCGCGTTACCCCAAGCTGGTCGAATGGGCTGGGACTGCCGAGATGGCATTCTGGAAATACGGCAACGCCTCAGACGGCAGGCCCGGCATCTGGGTCAATATCGGCGTTTGGGAGAATTCCCGATGACCCGGAAAAAGACCAAGGCCCGGTCAGAGCAGCGCCCGGTATTTGCGCGTGACAGCGCCGAGGCCAAGGCTGTGCGCGTGCTGCACGACCTTGTGGGCCGGACCTCGGCGTTCTTCCAGATCTTCCGGCGCGGCGATGGCACGGTGACCTTTACGAAGGAGATCACCGAGCAACTGTCGGCCATGGCGAAGGCGCCTCCGGCATCCGAATGGGTGACGCTGACCCATCGGCATGCCGGCGCATGGGAAGAGCTGCTCTCCAAGGTTTTCGATCGGGGCCTCGTCCGCCAGCGCCTGCACGAAGGCTCAAAGGCGCCATGGCCCTGGCCGCCATCGATCGACGGAAAACTCTATCTGGATGCGGACGGCATTCCGCCTCCGACCGATGCAGATTTGGACGCTCTCGCGAGCGAAGGTCAAAGGTGAGGGAACGATGCTGATGAACACGCCAGCCGAGCAAAAGGCACAGATGGGCAAAGCTTACGCTGAAAATCAGGCTGCCAAGCGCAGGGCCGAACGCGAAACACCAGGCCCAAAATGGTACATCGTGCAGTGCGGCAGGAGAACCGATAGGCAGGTGATCGAAGCCTTCGCGCGTTTCAGGATCGAGACCTATTATCCGACGATCACCCAGATGAAGCCGCTCCCGAGGCGGCAGATGTCTCAAGCGCAGCGCCGTGCCGGATTTGCCGTCATGGCACCACAGGAAGCTGCTGTTTTCCCGCGCTACGTCTTCACCCGTTTCGATCTGCGTGAACCTGTTTGGCACGAAGCATTTGACCATGCCGGCGTCGGCGGCATCATGTGTCATTCCCAAATGCCGATCTGGATGCCCGATAGCGCAATCGAGAAGGTGCGTCGGCAAGTCGGCTCACCGGTGACCACATCGGATACATTTCGGCACGTGTTCGGGCTCGGCGACCATGTCGTAGTCACTGACGGACCGTTTGCTTCTTTCCCCGGTATCGTCGAACATGTCGTGGACCTTCCGTTGGAAGATCTGGACGCCAGCACCCGAATCAAAGTAGCGATCAACATCTTCGGACGCGCTACCCCTGTTGAACTCGAATCCTGGCAAATCGCCAAAGCCTAGCCACCCCAAACAGCCACCCTTGCAGCCACCCTGTTGGCCACGCAAAGTGCGAAGCGCGACTACCTGAAGCCCCGAGGCGGAAACGCCCGGGGCTTTTGTGTGCATAGGGTGTGCGGTAGCGCTTTGCGGGGTTTGACCGGCGCTATCGCTGCCCTCCTTGGGCGTTTCCTCCCTAGACTTGGGCCGCTTGTTCATTCAAGCGGCCCTTTTTTAGATGCCTGTCGCTCCCCCAACCTTTCGCCCCCGTGGTGCGCGTACCAAGCGCGAGGCCCGCACTGAGTACGATCAGCGCCGTGGCAGTGCCCGCGAGCGAGGCTATGGTGCAAGGTGGGACAAGACCTCGACAGGGTTCAAGCACTCCCACCCGCTCTGCCTTGGCTGTGAAGCTGTAGGCAGGACGGAAGCCACAACGATTACCGATCACGTCATCCCGCACCGTGGCGACATGGTGGTGTTCTGGGACAGCACCAAGTGGCAGCCCTCTTGCGACTGGCATCACAGCGTGGTCAAGCAGAAGCTTGAGGCCATGTATGAGCAAGGCCAGGCCAAGGTCGATGACCTGTGGCTCAACAGCAACAAAGCGATCGAGTTGACCCGGAACTTGCGGACCGGGGGGGGTGTCTGAAATTCCATCGCCCTCTTCGCCGGGAC
>Ga0299915_10000124_pt1 | contig 56795 bp, 93 predicted proteins | sample RVTome_13_FD_200263 | JGI IMG/M metagenome (GOLD analysis project Ga0299915, IMG submission 200263) | Soil microbial communities from uranium-contaminated site in the Upper Colorado River Basin, Wyoming, United States - RVT92D227 (version 2) ...
CCTTCGTTGCTATGATTACCTATGCACAGTTCTGCGAACCCCAGCTGCGTGCCGAAATAGCGAATTGGCTAATCGAGATAGCTAAGGCTCCCCCACTATTTGGTACTCAAGGTGCTCGGAATTGGTCAGCTGGCAGAATAAGAACGATTAACGAGGTTTAGCATGGTACTGGGTCATGTGAGTCCCAGCCAACTAGATATGTGGCAACGCTGCCCAAGGAGTTGGGAATTCAGGTATGTTAAAGGGGTTAAGAGTCCTCCTGCAGGTGCCCTAGTAGAGGGCCGGTGTTACCATAAATCTCTCGAGGTCAACTTTCAGCAGAAGATCAATACCCTTACTGACTTGCCTGTTGATGACTGCCTGGATGCTTTTTCTACTGAGTGGGATAAGGCTATCTCGGAAGTGGAAACAGTAAACTGGGAGGATAAGGAGCCAGGGGCCATAAAGAACCAAGGGCATTCTCTAGTCAAGAGTTACATAACACAGGTAGCTCCAGTAGTCCAACCAATACTAGTTGAAGAGTGGTATGTATCGGATGTGGCTGGAGTTACCTTTGTTATGAGAGTAGACCTGGTAAATGATGTTGGCACTGTAATTGACCACAAAACATCCGGCAAGTCGTATAATCAGACTGATGTTGATAAGGATATGCAAGCAAGTGCTGCTGCATTCTCACTGAACAGAGCTATATTATTTGAAAATCATGTCGCAGTAAAAACCAGTAACCCTAGAATTCAGATAATTGAGACTGTCAGGACAAAGGAGGATATTAGCTGGTGGCTTGACGCTTCATCAGCGATTGTTCTGCAGATGAAATCAGGAATAGCTCCACCCAGACCTGGCGGTTGGCATTGTTCTCCTCAATATTGCGGTTATTATAGTCTATGCAGAGGCGGACTATTAAGGAAATATTAGTGAGGGAGATAGTTATGATTGAACGTCGTCCATCCAAGTGGTATTCGGCATCTAGACTGCTGAGGAAATACACTACACCAATCCATTGGCTGTTTGGTGTAGCATGTGGCATAATGGTGCTAGCGTTTTGGCCCTTGTCAGTTATCTTTATGACTGGATTTGCTCTTTGGGAAAGGTGGAACGATGAAAACGCACTGACATGTGTGGGCGATATGGATTGGTGGGAATCGTTCGCAACATATTTTATTACGTGCATTGTATTGGTTGCTCTTGATATAGCTGGTAAGATTGACATCCCTTGGTGGGGATGGTAGAATAGAGGAGGTTAACATGGCAACGAGGAGAGAATTAGAGAGATTCTGGAAGCGGTTTGGTGTTGGGCGGAGTACGGCATATGAACAGGGCCTAGGCTATATTAAAGTATACCCACACCTAAGTCTTGACAACCTATTCCAGTTGGCTATCCCGAGAATCTGTGATAAACCAGAGATTAGGTTCCGGCAGGGTTACCCTTTCATGAATACCTTACATTGCCTGGTGCTTACACATCTGCCAAGCGGGTGCACGCAATCATATGAATCGCATGTTAAGTCTCGGGCTTTCTGTGAGAAATCCTGTGCTGAGGCACTCTACAAGACTATAAGAAGAGCAGACATTCTAGGAGGTAAACATGCCAACACTTGAACGAATATTAACGATGGGGATAACAGGTAGTGGGAAGTCATACCAATGGTTAAAGATGGCGGAAACCCTGCTGCCTACAGGATCAAAATTCAGGGTAATAGATACCGATAATGCCATACCGTACATGCTTGATACACAGTTCCCTAGCCTGAAGCCGGAAAATGGCGGCAATGTATATGTGCACCAGGCAGCTGACTGGCCAAATTACAAGCTAGGAGTATACTGGCTGGAGAGGAAGCCACTAACCAAGGAGCAAATCGAGTACCTTAGGGCTTTTGAACCTCTGGTATTAAAGGATTACCAGACTAGCCCTATGAAGTTTGATGACTGGACAATCATAGATATGGCCGACAATGCATGGAGAACGGTTCAAGGCTACTTCGTTAAAGAGATCTTCGGCGATGACCCGGGTGACTACTTCCTCATGATTAGGAAGGAGATGCAGGCAGGCATCCGCAAAACCAGGAAGGGGGAGATGCCACAGAGCCCGTTAATGGAGGGGTTGGATGGTTGGAAAGATTGGTCGGTTATAAACAACCTCTACGATGACTGGATGTTACCGATAGTCTACAGAATTCACACCCATGTGTATGCTACGACTAAGGTTGAGAAGCTTGACACGAAGATAGAGAAGGACCCAGAGGTCCTCCAGCTATTCGGTGAACTCGGTTACCGTCCTGCTGGACAGAAGGCGCTGGGACATCAAATGCATACGATATTCTTATTCCTACCAGGTAAGGACAGCTGGTACATAACCACTGTTAAGGATAGGGGTGGTAGAGGCTACTTCAATAAAACCAAGATGGTATCGTTCCATACTCAATACCTCTGTGCTAAAGCTGGATGGCCAATGTTATGAGCACATACTTATTATCGCCAAGTGAGGTTAGATTAACTGAGTTATTTGGCAGTGCCGCTATCGTCAGCACTATACCTGAGCAAAAAGGCGCTGATATCTTGATATACACGAGGCTTGGTCTAATGGGGATACAGATAAAGGAAGTACCTAATGATTTCTTGGCCTCGTTATCGGATGGCAGGCTGGCTAGGGAAACATCAATGCTGGCTGCCTGTGATTTTCGTCTATTGCTGATGAGGGGGCGTTTTAAGTACTGGCCAGATGGCAGAGTTTCGTTGCCAGGTAGACGAGAGGGAAGTAGGTTTACAGAAAAGCAGGTTCGTGGAATTCTATTCAGCATCAAGTACGTCAAAGGTATCGACTACGATTATGTTGATGATTATGAAGATATTGTCTCTTATATTAAACACCTTGATCAATGGATTGATAAAGAAGAGCACCTCGCGATGTTCTCAAGGCCAGGTGGCCCTAAAGGTGCATGGGTAGTCCCTAGTGCTGAGGAAGTACAGTCTTGGTTATTGCAAGGGTTTGAGGGTATCGGTCCTGCAATAGCTAACTCGATTATTGATCATTTCAATGGGCTACCATTAGCATGGACATGCACATCTAAGGAATTGATGAGCGTGCCGAAGCTGAGTCCAAAGAGAGCACAATATCTATGGAATTTCCTACCACGTTCAGGTGCTCCGATTGAGCTGCCAGCGAAGCCGGTAAAGGTAACTGCTGACACCATCGATGATAGCCTGGATAGGTTAAGGAGGATGTTTAAGGTTGGCTGAATGGGCATATGTTTCTACAGATGGTTCTGAGCCAGACTTAGGTTCCTTGTTCAAAGCTCCTACGCTAGCGTTTGATGCCGAGAGCAACGGCAAAGATCTTGGCTCCTCTATCCCTCTTGGTTTTTCGCTAGCGTGTTCTCCAGATAATGGATACTACGCGCCTACTGAAGAACGGTATTTCAAGAGTTTGCTAGCAATGAATAAGTTATTCATCGCACATAATGCCCCATTTGATAGATCGATGGCTAAGAAGTCTGGCGTCGTTGTTGATAATATTGCTGACACTATGGTTGCGGCACATCTTCTAGAGAAACCTTCATTAGCTCTGAAGAACCTTAGTCCCATTACTGTGAAATCGTTCACTGAGCTTGAGCACGGCTTCGCCAACATGAGCATTCGTGATATAGGCCAGTATTCATGCCCACATGCAATGGCAACATATGGTTTGTGGACTGAGTATGAACATAGGATGAAAGAGTTGTCCTTGAGTCATGTGTTTTGGGACATAGAGATGCCACTGGTGCCAGTGTTATCGGATATGGAATTGAATGGTGTTATGGTCGATAAACAGGCACTTAGTGAACTTGGCGATGTTATTGAAGGCATGCTAGGCACATTAAGGGAGGCGCTCGATTATTGGTCAAACACAAGTGGGGTTAACTATAATTCCCCTGACCAGCTTGCCAACATCCTATATAAGAAACTCGGATTACCTGAACATCCGTGGATTAAGAAGACCAAGAGTAAGAGGTCGACCACTGATGCTAAGTACCTCGAGACAATAAAGAGGTACCATTCATTCGTTCCTGTATACCTTCAATATAAGCAGTTGATGACGCTGAGGAACAGTTACGTGCGTAGCCTAAGCAAAATTATACATGATGATGGCAGGGTGTACTGTAAGTTCAATCAAACAGGCACTAGGACAGGTAGGTTGTCTAGCTCGGAGCCTAACCTCCAGAAGGTCCCCGTAAGAACAGAGCTAGGTAGGAGAATAAGAACTGCGTTTATTGCTCCTGAAGGACATAAGTTATTAGTGCCTGATTATGACCAGTTAGAACTGAGGATGCTGGCTATATGTTCGAAGAATCCATACCTGCTTGATGCGTTCAAGAACGATAGAGATATCCACGTAGAGACAGCTACAAGGGCATATAGGGATGAGAGACGACGCTCAGAAGCAAAGACACTGAATTATCAATGCCTGCCTCTGTATTACAAAGCACTTACTCCTGTAGGCTGGCGTGGTTATGGTAAGTTATCTATAGGCGATATAGTTTTAGCATATGACCAATTCTCAAGAACATGCAAATGGACAGAGGTTGAAGATATAGTCTACTATGATAAAGCACCAATAGTAACCTTCGGTAACAAGTTAGATGAGTTTACTTCCACGCCTAATCATCGTTGGTTCGGAATGCAAAGGTGGTACAGGCCAAATCAGCGAAGACTCTATGAGTCAGTGTTGTCAAGCAACGAGTTCTTCCTGCATACGTCCGGTGCAATATATAAGAGAGGCGTGAGAGAAACTAACGAGTTTACACGAGGTCCCGGAACAAGCGAGTTTGAGATAGTAGTGTCGGCCATATCTGAAGGAGGTATGTCCTTTCTCAATGAAGATGAAGCCTCGCTTCTAGCTTGGGTTCATACAGATGGCGGCTATAAATGGTCTAAGCTTACCGGTAGGACATCTCAAGCAGGGGGTCGTAAGAGGAATATAACAGCATATATCAGTCAGAAGAAACCCCACTTCCTCAGCGAGATAAGACAATTAGTGGATAAATTGGGAGCTCGCACTGGTAAGGAACACGTGAACAACAGTGGCACCACTATGATTTACCTGCACCCCGAATATATGAGACAGCTGTGGGCAAAGGCAGGCCTTCATCATATGGGCCTTGAACAGCTCGTACTAACACTGAAACCAAGACCAAGAGCAAAGTTTCTTGAGACTATGATAAAAGCCGAAGGCGAGACGAAAGGCGAGGTTGCTCAGAATGTTGGGGATGTGTTAAGGGCAGCATCATTAGCGTTCTTCCTTGAGGGGAAATACCCTAGAATAGCCGACATGAGCAGAGAAGGTTACCCGCTAGGTAGGCGGGTAATAGGGTCCAAGCCTACAATAACAGCTCAGAGGTTTAGTGTTATATCTTCGACAGAAGCACCAGTCTGGTGCATAAAGACAAAATATGATAGCTGGGTAGTGCAAGACTCTCGTAGGGAAGGTGATTGTATATTTATCACAGGGAATACTGTATATGGTGGGGGTACACTAAAGCAGAGCAACACATTTTTTGCAGCTTATCCTGGTGTTAAAGAATGGATAACATCTGTGCATGAAGAGGCAAGGGAAGCTCAATACATAAGGACATTAGGTGGTAGGATAAGGACAATAGAAGCCTATACCCGCGAAAATAGGATAGATACGATGGGTGACCCATTAGAGGCACATGGGGACAGGGAAACTATATCAACGCTTATTCAAGGGTCATCATCTGAGGGCGTGAAAACAGGCATGGTGAGATTCTGGAAACCAACAAGAGATACAGAAGTCAAAATGGATATTCAGGTCCATGATGAAGTTGTTACGGAGGTTCCTGAAAAGCTTGTTATGGACGTGGCTAAACTAATGAAGGAGAAAATGACGATCAATGATTATGAAATACCCTTGACTGTTAGTATTAAGGTTGGTGATAATTGGGGTAACATGATAAAATTGGAGGTATAATATGGGCATCGATATAGATGAACTCTATAGGAGGATTGACTCAGCTCATAGTGCAGGGGAACTTAGAGAGCTGGTTCCTGAAACTAACAAAGCTGGTAGTCTCATGGAGGCTGTGTTCTTAAAATGCAAGATACTCTTCAGGATAAACGAGCTCGCGATTGAGGTTCTTGATAAACGGATAAGTAAACTTGAAGAAAAAGGGTAATAGATTAGCACGGTTAAAAAGGAATGACATATGGGAATAGAAGAAGACCTCCTAGGTGCACTTAAATATGCTAAGGTTGGGGGAAAAATGACCCCCGATAAAATGCTCAAGCAGCTTGTTCTAAATTACCAGATTGGAGCATTAAAACGGCTTAGGGAAGACCTGGATAAAATGATTGGTGATCTCACTCAGCAAGGGACTACTCTCAAAGACATGGGTGCATTCGACCCGTTCAAGATACTGAATGTTAGCCCCGATGCTACTAAAGAGGAGGTCGATAGAGCTTACAAGAAGGCAGCAATGAGAGCCCATCCTGATAAAGGGGGGAGTAACGAGGAAATGGCAAGAGTAAATGCTGCTTATGAAGTAATCTACAGGTTTAAGGGATGGTCAAAATGAACGAAACTGATATTACTACCCTCCGCAAAATCTATGATCATGAGGCTTCTATGGCTGAGAATGATCGAGCGTTTGGCTGGTCGTGGCATGATGTAGGTGTCTATACAGCCATGCTTAATAGGTTTGTTGTGGAGGGATGGGTTAAAATCGTGTATAAGTCCAGTAAGCATACACACTACTTGTTGACTGATGCTGGACAGGCAATAGTAGCAGGTGCTGGGCATGCTATGCTTGAGCTAGTTGAGGAACCCCAGCCTGTACTTGATACCTCTCAGCTATTTTCAGACATAATTGGCTATGATAACATTAAGGAAATGCTTAAGGAGTCTCTGCAGTTAGATAAGCCGATACATGTGCTGCTGCATGGTCCTCCGAGCATCTGCAAGTCAAAATTCCTGCTAGACATAGAAGAAGCGGTTGGACTTGCTGGAATCCCTCTCCTTGGTAGTGCTACTTCCCACATGGGGTTATGGGACTTAATCGCAGAGAGGAAACCAAAATACTTACTGATAGATGAGATTGAGAAACTAGCTCTTGCTGATATGGCAGGCTTATTATCACTCATGGAGCAAGGCAGAATAATTAGGACAAAAGTGGGTAGGGGCCTTGATGAAAGACTCACCATTTGGGTCATAGCAGCCGCAAACAAGATTAGCAAGCTTCCTCCAGAGTTGTTATCCAGGTTCGCCAAGTTCTATTTGAGGGAGTATGGTGCTACTGAATATGTTGCTGTTGTTAAGTCTGTCTTAGTTAGGCAAGAGGGTATCGATAAGGATTCTGCTGCTTATATAGCCATGAAGCTTGTTGATAGATCTCATGATATTCGAGATTCGATTCGAGTAGCAAGGCTATCAAAAAGGGTCGGGGTTGAGAGAGCAATTGACTTACTCTTCCCTAAGGAGGAATATGATGGATAAAGATATGGCTCTTCAGATATTTGATGGTGTCATGTTAGGGGATGGTGGTCTGTACAGGGCTTTACGTGCAGGAGACCCCCCACCACTATGCTATCGCGTTAAGGAATCCAGGTTTTCAATAACTCAATCAACTGAGGCCTACGACCATATGGATTGGCTTTATTCTTTGAAGAAGGCATTTGTTGAGTTAAGAGTAGAGGTATCGTCAGGTTACCCTAAATATACTAAATGCCGTAGTAGAGGTAAAGTTTTCGGAAGTAGTAAGCTTCTAACCCTTTGTTCTCCTTGGTTAACAGAGCAGAGGAAGAGATGGTATCCTAAAGGCATTAAAGAGGTTCCTGGAGATTGTTTATTCACGCCAATATCCCTCGCTAATATGTGGATGGGCGATGGTGGGGCATCTAGGGATCCAAGAGGTATTGCTGTAAATACCCATTTCTCTACTCAGGGCTTCAGCCTAAGTAGCGTTGAAGCTATCGAGGCAGCTCTCCGTGATTTAGGTATTCATACAGGCAGGGGTACAGAAGATAGAGGTATTTCAGGAATAGCTATAACAGTACTCCAGCGTAGTGTAGATACATTTATGGATATAATTGATCATTGGGTTACTCCTTCTTTTAAGTATAAGGTAAAATATCGGCTAAAACCTGATGTTGGTGTGGAGCGGGCAGCAGAATTATTGATAAGAGCATAACATGTATAATAGTATAGCAGGGGGCTCTGTGTATAACAAATACAAAAATGGCTTAGCGTATAGATACTGTTTGCTGTTTTTTCCTTGCTGTTTTGCTAAACATTTTTCTTGGAGAGTAGCTATCATAATCAATTTTACAGTTTACGGAAGTTTGCTAAAATGCTAAAATAGCACTAAAACAAGAAAAGGAGTATCAAAATGGCAGAAGAAGATGAAGTATTAGGCGTGAAGGGTATGGGACAAGCAGAGGGTGCTAAGCTGGGTGAAGACGAAATACCTCCTCCTCCAGTATTCATGCAAGATGCTCCACCAGCAACTGGTAAAAAGATGGACATGATTAAGTGGGGGCTCATGCACAATAAGAGCGAAGAGGAGCTAGCAGAACTTGGGTTTAATCCTAAGACTGTTAGGATGGCAGCCTATGACCTCGATAAAGAGGGCTGGAGAAAAAGAGAGCCAAAACAAAGGGCAAAGAAGGCCCCTGAGCAGAAGTCGGCCGTTAATGCTGGTGGTTCAACGGCAATAGCCGATTACGGTAAGAGAGCTATGACCAGCACTACAAGAGCCTTACCGCCAGAATTCCTGATCGACCAGATTCACTTACCTATGGATGGTAGTGGTGTCAAAAACTTCGAACAGGGTATAAAGTTTGGTGCTAGTATGTTGGTATTGGGGGTTAGGATAGCCCAAGAACTTGGTAATATGGGTATGCAGCAGGCTAAACCTATCATGGATATGGCTAATGCTATGAGAGCTGGTGAAGCCTTAGCTGCTAAGAACGCGGCCGCGGAAGCAGCAATGTTGGCGGCTGCGGAAGTCAGAGATGACATGATGCCTGTGCTAACAAGTTTAGGAAAACCATCACAGCCTACTTCAGCAGATCCAATGAAGTCAATGCTGGCTAGGATGATGGAGCCGATGATGAACAGGTTTATGGGCATGGCGATGGGAGGTTTAGGTGGGGCACCAGCAAGTAGCTTACCGGATGGCTGGACACGTAATGCTTCAGAATAACATCATGGATATAATATACTTAAGGAGGTGTTAATGAAATACCTACTGAAGCTAAAGAAAGGTAAAGAAAAGGTACCACTCATAAGCGCCAGTGCGGTTAAGAAGTTCCGCTTCATCGATGTAATAGTAGTTGAAGCGACTGAAGCCGAAGCAGCCGCACTGCGTAAACATCCAGATGTGGAGGTGGTCGAGCCAGATGGAAAAGTCCATACTCTGGATTACCCGGATTTAGAGGGCATAATAGAGGTACTGGATTATGAAGCAGAGCTAGACAAATCGTGGGGCGTAAAAATGATAGGTACTGGATTCCTGCATGAAAAAGGTATTTTAGGTAAGTCTGTCAAGATAGCTGTCATCGATACAGGAATAGACTATACGCATCCTGAGTTATCCGCAGCATATAAGGGTGGCTATAACTTCATAGGCAGTAATGCAGACCCAAAAGATGATCACGGCCACGGCACTCATTGTGCTGGTGTTATAGCAGCAGCTATGAACGGCCAAGGTGTAGTTGGTGTGGCTCCAGAAGTCGAATTATATGCATTAAAGGTATTGGATAGCTCCGGCTTCGGTAACTACAGTAGTATTATAGCGGCAATTGACTGGTGTATAGATAACGGCATTTTCATAACCAGTAATTCATATGGTGGATTAGACCACTCATCGATTCTTGAAGACGCGTTCGACGCAGCACAGAATGCCGGTATATTATCGGTAGCTGCTGCCGGTAATTCGTTTGGTGGCGGAAATATAGATTCCGTTAATTATCCGGCTAAATTCTCATCAGTGTTAGCGGTAGCAGCAGTAGATGCAGTTAAAGCCAGGGCACCATTTAGTTCGACCGGACCTACACTTAGGTTAGCAGCACCTGGAGTCGGTATCACATCATGTTATCCAGGCAGCGCGTATAAATCAATGTCTGGTACATCAATGGCATGTCCTCATGTGGTAGGTGCGGCTGCTTTAGTGAAGTCTGTTCATCAAGGCTGGTATGCCGAAAACATCATGCAAATACTCATAGACACAGCAGAAGACTTAGGCGAGCCTGGTCGTGATTGGCTCTATGGTTATGGTCTGGTTAATGCGGCACTGGCTTGCGGAGAAGTAACCCCACCTACTCCTCCTGAACCTGATTCGGTCTATGTGCATAGTATAGTGGCCAAGTCTACTGGTTATACTGTCGAGGTTACAGTATTACTATCAAGGACAGTAAACGACGCGTATGTTAGCCTGGCACTTGGGTACGAAACAGGCTACGAGACGATAGTTAGTGCTACATTGGACGGCGTGGCTATATTCAAGTTCAATGGTATACCCAGTGGGCCGTGTGTAGCCACCGTTACCGAAATTACTGGATATATATGGGACAAGAGTCAAGGAATTGAGTCAATAACATACAACCACAAGAAATCTAAGAGATCAGTACCATCATGTATAATAAATCGATTATTTAGGGGGTGGTTGACATGCCTGCAATAAAGCTATCCTGTTATGGATGTAGAGCACTTAACTTGGAACTATGCGACCTTGGGTACTCTATAAAGATGGTGCTCGAGAAAGGAGGCTTACGACACAAACCAATACCGGTCAATGGTAAGTGCCCAAAGCCAAGGACATATGATGAGTTAGAAAGTTGTTAAGAGAAAGGGGATAACATGATAGAAGGTTATGAGGTAGAAGTGAAATTGCTAGCCGTTACTCCTGGTGCTGAGAGACTAATAGAGACGGCAGGCAGGTTGTGCTGGGATACCCAGGATAAGACTGGTACAGTACCCGATAGAATACGGAAATGGATGGAAATTGGGCACGAGTCGATGATTGAGCATGCGTGTGCTACCTTCTACATTCGTGCCAGCCGGGTCCTAACCCATGAACTTGTCAGGCACAGATTGGCAAGCTACAGCCAGAGAAGCCAGCGGTATGTGAAAGAAACCGAGCCAAGATATATCGAGCCGCCTCCAATTAAAGACAACAAATCTGCCCATAAGCAATTCGAGGAGGTAATGACGACCTGCTGGCAAGCCTATGGTGACTTACTGGCCAAGGGGCTAAAAGCTGAGATTGCTCGCTATGTCCTGCCCAATGCCTGTGAGACTCAGATAATCTGCACCTGGAATTTCCGCGAAATTCGCCATATCATCAAGCTGCGCACATCCAAACGAGCATTGCCTGAGATGAGGGCAGTTGCAGGTGAGATTAAAAGATTAGCAAAAGAGATGGCGCCTCAGGTATTTGGGGACCTATAGAAGACAGGATTACGGCAGAGCCATTATCAAGAAGGAGGCCACAATGAGATATAAGTTATCATCATTCACAAGAGCACAATTCAAGCTAGAGCCGTGCGACGTCTTTCTACACGAGATTGAGGGAAATAGTCTATGGGCCAGGATGCAACGATGGGCAGTAGGCGACTACGGTCACGTCTCGATGTACATCGGTAGATCATTATTCAATACTCCATTCATATTTGAGAGCGATGGCAGAGGTGCGGGCATAGAGAGCCTGCAGTACAAGCACGGGCAAATGGTTATAGTGATGCGACCAAAAATCAATGAAGAGAAGAAGATCGAAGTGGTCTCTAGAGCTATCGAGCTCGCTAGCGATGACCAAGCATACTACGACTATCTTGCTATAATCAGGTCATGCATCCCAAGAGTATTAAGCGAGAAGCTCCATCTACCAATACCTGACGATTACCGTAGAGATGCAATGGTAATATGCTCTGAGGTGATTGCGGAGGTGTTTTGGAGAGCAGACCTCGACATTCTTCCCGAAACTACCGTACCGTTACCAGATGATTTTGCAGATAGCTTATTCCTCAAACCCGTGGCGAGGGGTAGGCTTATGGAAGATATTTTACCACAGGGTTATCCATTAGCTATATCAAAATATATATCAAGGAGGGAAAGTAAACATGGCAATGGGAATGGGTATTGACCCAGCTAAGCTCGCGGCAGTCCAGCAAACAAGTCAGAACATAAAGGCGAAAATAGTGATCAACTACAAGGAGGACAGTGCAACCATAAAGCTATCTTCTAATGATCCTCAAGCAGCCGCACTCATACCGGGGTTATTGAGCCAGTTTGTTGAGGGGCTTGCTACCCAACTCAGCAGTTTCTTCGCTATCCGCGGCGAGATTAGCGAAATTGGCAAGAAGTGATGTAGCAAGCATTGCCTTCGCCTACGGAATAGGGTGAGAAAGGAGCAAGATGAGGTTGTCATTGAGTGGGTTACCACAGAACCGTCAAATCCCTAGCGAGGCAAACCTGTACAAAAACGGCAACCTAGGATACAGGGTAATAAATCGGCGTAGTAGAAGTCTGCGGGTAGTCCTTGCTACTAAGCTCCATCTGGCGAAGCAAGCTGCTCAAAGTGCCTACACTCTAAAACAGCCATAATAGGCTATAGGAGGACAAATGAAACCAAATAGAAGGTTAGTATTCGCTTGGAGAGGATTGGAGTGCATGTTCTGCAGGAAATGGTATTCTCTATATAGATGGAGGAATCCGACTAGCTATACCATGTCAAATGAGACTCTTCGGATCGTAGATGTTGGTGCTTTTTCAATCGGGATAAGAACATCAAAGGAACCTCTTAGCCGACCACCTAGGTAATCCTAAAAGACTAATATGGAGAACTTAATCCCGCCTATATCAAAGCATGAGCGTGAAACGGCGATTCGTGTCCTCATGCGAGCCAAAATCGTGCGGAACTGGGTTGAGAGCGAGGCGGCTTTCTTCGAGCTGGTGAAAGGTACTCCTGAATACGCACAATTCTACAAGAAGCATGCGAGGAGAGCCGCCGAAAGATTCATCGAGCAATAGCCAGCATCTAATCCTGGTATTCCGCATCCCAACTGGGTTTAATCTTCCCCACTTACAGGCATGTGTCGGGCATGCCCTATGAAAAATGTTTTCCGGTTACATGATTTGTAATCACCCAACCTGCCATCTAACCTCTCCCTTTTCTAAAAAGCACCTATTTACTAATGTTATTGCAAATGCTATAATTACATCATCTTAAGTTTAAGGAGCAAAGCCGCAAGCTCTAAGAACAAACCTAGATCATGAATAAATATAGAAGGAGGATCAACAAAGATGGCAACACTTGAAACTGCAAAGAGGAAGTTCGCTCGAAAGGTTCCTGTCATGGCAGCTAATTACCAGAACTCAATGGAGAAGTTCTTCGGCCGGGGTGCTGGCTCATTGTCCGGCGCCATCCCTGTAGCTAACTACAAGGACGTCATAAAGTCCGGTGTCGAAGACAAGTGGGCGCGCAACCTGCAGAACGCCTTCGGCATTTAGGGTCGATAATCTGACAAATATGCCTAGCTGAGGTAGGCGGCAATCTTAGCAAGGCAATAAAGGAGGATAAATACATGAGAGGATTAACACACGTAGGAGCACAGCAAGTGTCAGGCATGCAGGTATCGACGCTTCCCACTGCTGTTTCCACGGCCCAGACCGGCTTTGACATCAACTCTATCATGAACATGATGATGATGATGATGATCATGGTGATGATGATGAAGATGATGACCAAGGCGACTGCGGAAATCTAGCACGGTAGTCGAGTATTGAAATACAAGGAGGATTAACACGATGACAACCGCTCTATATCCCACTCAAACAAGCTTCGACATCAATTCCATCATGAACATGATGATGATGATGATGGTCATGGTTATGATGATAAAGATGATGACGAAGGCCACCGAAGGCGTTTAACGACATCATCATGAAAAGGAAGGTATAACATGGAATTCAATATGGGAAAACAAAAACTAATCGACAAGACGCTCCGGCCCCAGTCTACTATATCAACCATATCACCGGCCAACTTCTCCATCGGCGCATCGATACCAGCATACGGCGCGATCATCCTAGGTGACTATAAAGGTGCGGCAAGGTTCATCGACCTGGACAAGCTGGTTAACAAGCCGCTTGTGTGGACTGAGCAACAGCACATACTCGGGATGCTCGATGGCCGTGAGGAGGGCTATGACTTGAGGACGTTGACTGTCGCGAATCTCGCAGTGGTGGGCACCTCGTATTCTGGCACCTTAACTGTCCCTGCTGGGCAAGTCTGGTATCTGAATGCGGTTGTCACCACACTCAACACCACAGGTTCTGCTCATGGCCTTACGGGCAACTGGAACTGCAGCGCATGGACAGATAGGGTAGCCACCCCGTCTTCTTTCGGCCAACCATTCTATGGAGCAGCCCTTGTTCGAGCTGCTGGTGGTACCACAACCTGGTGGGCAGAATTCGGGCCGATAGCTACGGCATGGCTAGTAACCAATAAGACCATACTGCTAAGATTGCCTGCCGGTACCGTGTTAACGTTCGCGATAACGACAACCACGGCCGGAGCAACTGCCGCAGTAGCCTGCACGATGGCACTCAATGGGTTTACTACCCCAGAGCTGGTAGCGTAAATACATAGACAGGAGGTACCATTATGACTAGGGAATTCATGACTCCTGCGCGACGTGATGAACACGCTACAGCACTGCTAGCTGCCAGGAGCGCTGGGGTAAGGGCAAGCTCGGTACTCGAGCTGCAGGGGATTATACAGCCAGGCACATACACACCTGTAGTGATTGCATCTGTGAGCACTATTGCTCACGGAGCTACGGGTGCTACTATTGTCGTCACGCTTACTGGAGACACTTTCGAGTCTGGAGTAGGTAATTCAGACCTGACAGTGGATGTTGGTACAACCGGACTCACTCTGAGTACCACTACTAGGAACAGCAGTACCCAAATAACAGTTGTGTTCACAGGGACTGCTGATGAAGGTACCCTCTCAATAAAGGTGAAGGCATCTGGCTTAGTAACCACCCCATATTGTATCAGTAACGCTGTGCTGATTGTGGTACCGGCTTCATGACCAGCTTGAGGCGGCGAGGCCCTCGAGCTGTAAGTGTGCACTACGGTAGGCAGTATGCATAGTAAGTAAGCTGTGGTAGCTTAAGTAGGCGGGTTTACGCCCAAATGGCTCGAGGGCTAGTCATAAAAGAGTGGCTAGCCCTCGTTCTATTATAGGGATAAGGATAAATGAGTACAGGATGGAGCTCAAACCAACAGCAGGTCACTACTGCTCAAATACAGTATGTGTTAGCGATAGTTGCTGCCATAATTCCACTGATATTTGGGGTGAGGGCAGTAGTCAAGGTAATAGAATCCGATGTCGAGGAACGTAAATTAAAGAAGCAGGCTGAGCATGAGGGGTATCTCTAATTCAGGAGGTATGTATGGCATTATCAATACCAGGATTTACACTACATCCAATAGCGTACGCAAACACACCTGATGATATAAACATATTCGTAACACAAGAGGTATCCCTGCCTCAATCCAGTAGAATTGTGCTTGAGGTCCATGTGGACCCCAGTGAAAATATTACGGAAGTTGCACGGCAAGTTGAGCTAGCCTGCATCGGTAATAACATTGCGTGTTGGCCAGAGTCGCCAAACAGCCACACATTCATTAACGGCAATACATTATACATCATGTACGTGAAGCCAGCAGGTGAAGTAACTGCATCGATTGGTATAATAGCTATAATAGCCATTATACTGTTCATAGCTCCAATCATAATGTATTTTGCCATACCTGGTGTTTCGGAGTTAATAAACGGGATCATATCAATAGCTATAATGATGATGATGATGAAACTCATGATGCCGATGTTCGAGTCAATGTCATCTGGAACTAAGCCGAGGGCAGTAAAAGCTGCTCCTGCTGAACAGAAACCTCCATTTGAGCAGAGAGTAAGCAGGAGAATAGAGAGTATCGCGGATAGTATCGTTAGGACTGAAAGTGCGTTCGAGAGGTCAAAAGAAGCTGGAGTATCAGCTGTTTCAAGCGTAGTCAACGATATAACAAGGCTAGTTAATGCTATCAAGGGTGCTCCAAGCACTTCGATGACTAGCTACCAAAAAGCAAAAGCCATAAGGGAAGTCGACACCCTCGATGACAAGCTAGAGAAATACCGAAATAGTCTCTCGCCTACCCAACAAGGGAAATTTGACGAGCAACAGAGCATTGTTGATGAGCTAAGGGCGATGTATGATTAGTCCTGCACAAGAGGTTGAATTAGGTGATGTATTCTGGGATATACCCACCTGGATATATTACACAGCAGGATATGATTTAGGATGCAGTATTTACGTCGCCAATCCTTCCGATATAGTGCGAGAATATGCACTGATAAGCCATACATACAAGAATCAGGTATTGCAGAGTGAAGGAGTCTTACAAGTTTATGGGTATACATGGTTTACAGTTGATCCAGGTGATTTCATCAAACTCAACGGGCAGTTGAACTTAGCAGAGAGCGATGTGGTATTAACCATTGACTTGATAGATAAGGAGACACAATCTTCAGCCGATACAATATCAACTATATTAGTAACGCCAACAGCTGCGGCATTACCGCCTGGGTGGAACGTACCTGGTGTTGATAACTTAATGCCAATGATAATGATGATAATGTTAATGATGATGATGGGTAAGATGATGGGTTCTGTTACAGAAACAGAGGAAGAAAAGAAGAAAAGGCTAGAGGCAAAAGAAAGAAAGAAGAGGGAACAAATAGAGTATTAGCATGACTACACCTGTTGGTAAGTTCTACGTTGAGAGTAGGAGACTTGGTGGGGAAGCCCCAGTTAGTAGCTCGACTATAGCTAACTGGCAAACCGCTGAAGCCGATGTCGTATCATTGGGAGTTGCTGGTAGGAGATATAAAGTCAATTCATTGCTCCTTGACGTAGCAACACTAATCGGCACAGTGACAGTAAGGCTCTACATGCAGATAAATGGAGTAGAGAGGCAAGTCTACACACAAAACTTCACCGTAGCTGTTGATGGTGCTGGTTTGTGGATAATCAATGGCACAATCGGTATCTACGATGTGTTGACAGTTACCGTACAGAGTAATAATGCTGCCGATAATGGAGCATCTGTTGGTTATCACTACATGTTGGAGGCAACATAATGGGAATGGCAGGTCAAGGGGGTAGCTTATTGTACAAGAGACACCCCATAAGCAAGCTTTCTGAACTAGAGATTGATGTGGATAAGAACTGGCTAGCATTTGGCATAACAAATGTTAAGGAATTGGCTGCATCAATGAATGTAGGAGACATGGTATTCTCTGATGGGTCGAAACTCGAGAAAATAATACCAGGCACAGTAGGAACAATGCTAACGACACATGGAGTTGGCAATGATCCGACATGGGATTATGGACCGCATCCAGTATGAGCTTATTGATTAAATCAACAGGAATATCTAAGCTGTCTGAACTCGAGATAGATGCTGATAAGGAGTGGCAGCTGAAAGGCGTCACTAATATTAAGCAGGTTGCTGCCGGGATGGGTGTTGGTCATGTTGTTCAGCAAGACGGCGTGAAGCTAGTTACTATTGTTCCGGGAGCCGAAGGTCATGTGTTAACATCAAGAGGTCCTGGCCACTTGGTTTATTGGGGACCGGCTACGACATACTTCTGGAGAGTATTCGCGGCACTGCTCGAGGACGATATGAGCTTCGCATTGATTATACCGATATTGAAGTCGTATAGCTATCCACTGAATTCTGAATTCCTCACACAGTTGGATATTGATGATCCTGATCATCTGCAGAAGTTCTCATTAAGTATATTGGGTGATGAGTTCTTCGAGTATATAGTAACCCCCATAGTTATCGGGTTCCCAGATTACAGCATAGAGTCTAGTAACAGGCAACAGATAGAAGTCGATGACCCAGCGCATTTCATGAAACTCAATCAATGTGATCTTGATATTGGTGGGGTTTTCCAGATACCAACACCTGTAGTCTATACAAACAATCCTCCCATAGACACCAACATATGGACGTTATTCATCGAGAATGTTGAAGGTGCGATAGCTTTCGATAGTCCTGTCTATACCAGCGAATTAACTCAGGCAACAAATCCTACTGTTAGTGATATGACATTATTGCCTGCGACACCAGCGGGAGGTGATTGCTATTATTTTGGCTCATCGCACAAATTCGCATATTTGAAGCTTATGATGGGACAGGTTGGGGTTGGATCTTGGTTAATAGGCTGGGAATACTGGAATGGTGCTGCTTGGGTATCGATAGGAGTTTGCAATGACGATACTGGTGGTTTTATGATGGCTGGTGAAAGGTACGTAATATTCACTGAGCCTGTGGATTGGGCATTAACACAGGTGCCGCCAAGTACAGGAAGTAACCTATATTGGATAAGAGCCAGAGTAACAGCATACTCATCTGTGACAACACAGCCAAAAGGAACACGAGCCTGGGTCAATAAGATTTAAGGAGGAAGATAATGAAGGCAAACCTTAAGAGTGGGATGAAGATTAAGAAGATAGAGCCAAAGCCAATGTTTCGGCCAGGAGAGATAGGCGTTGTGCTGGAGTATAGTGTTCATAAGGCTAATGGTGAAGTGACTGAACATAAGAGAATGAAGTCTAAGAGCTTCGTGAGGCAGTATTTAGAGTTGCTGTATGTTCAGATGGCCCAAATACCGTATAATTACCCGATAAACATCAAAGGAGTAGATGGTGTTTCAAGAACTATAGCTGAGAGCGTATACACCTTTCATTCATTAGCAGGGGAAGGTGGCCACACAAACGGTATTGTTGTGGGTGATGGGGTTGGCGCTGTAACAATAAATGATTATGCTCTAGGGGCACAGATAAACCACGGTAATACTACAGGATTACTCTGGTATGGATCACAAACTTTCGGTTCACCAGGAGCAGGAGCTCTAGTATCACAGTTTAGGCTGACGAGAGACTACACCAATGCTACTGCTACTGGTAGTCCACCTGGCGCAGATATAACAGTCAACGAGATAGGGCTATATGTGCTTGGTACGTCAGTGGGCGTTACTACCTACGTCTTCATGATAATCAGAGACATAGTCTCGCCTGGAATAGTAATCCCTACAGGCCAAATATTAACAGTAAACTACGAGGAGCAGGTAACACTCTAAGGAGGAAGCATGGCTACTATAAGACCAAGACTAGTATTGAATGTAAGTGACGAAAAGGGGAAGAGTGTAAGGCACAAGGAGATGTGGTCAAGAAGCTTCATACTGCACTTCATTGAGTTGTTGTATGTGCAGCATGCCTTTACAGCTTCCACGATAAAGGATGTTGGAGGCAGCAATAGGAGTTTAACCCTTACCGGATCCATGCATAATTATTTTGTGTATTCCAAACCAAACCTTAAAGTAACTGCTCCTGCTGGTGATGCACCATGCTGGATGATTGTTGGAATTAACACTCCTTACACAGACAGGTTTCTGGTTTCTACCCAGTATACTGGTGAACATTTTGGCGTCGTGGTCGGAACAGGCTATACACCTGCACCAGCTACAACCGATAATGCTATAATAAGTCAGATAGCTCATGGGTGGGAGGTAGGGGAACTAGAATATAGTGGCTGCGAAGTAGCCTATTTGCGCTTTGGGGTATTAGATGGCCATAGGGGAGAGTTTTCAATAAGGAGGTATTTCACTAACCAAAGTGGCGGGACAATAACTGTTTGTGAAGCTGGTATATACGCTATAGGTGCACAGTACGTCGTTGCGAGTGGTCTTTCTAGTGCTTACGCCTGGCGCTTTTGTATCGTCCACGACCTCACAAACCCTGGCTTCCCCGGAACCGGCATAAACATCAATAACGGTGAAGTTCTCGAAGTCAAATACATCTTAAAGATAACCCCATAATACAGGAGGTAACATGCGATACGCAGTAATCTCGAAAGGCTTATCAGTCGAGGAAATCAGAGCCGAAGCAATGAAAGCCGGTGCAACGGCAATCACTGAGGCGAAGCTCCTCAGTCAGGTGTTCTGCGAAATGTCTGAGAATCAAGCATCTATCCTAGATCAGGTTCGGGGATTATCGGTGAAGCCGATTAAGTCAATCAAGCCAGAGGCAATCATGGTGCCTGAACGTGGTATTGCTGGACCTCAACAGGAACTATCAGATGATATCCAGAACGTATTCTCCAACATCCGTTATTTGTTCCTTCCTCCACTTACCGGTGCAGGTTTAACCGTAGCTGTGGTGGACTCGGGTATCCGCAAAACACATGATTCGCTTAAGCACAAGGTGGTGTATGAAGAGAATTTCTCCAGCTCACCTACTGTAGCTGACATCTATGGCCACGGTACTCAGGTAGCGTTCATTATAGCAGGAGGAGAAATCGATAGCGAGAAAATGGGTGTATCACCCGGAGCTTCCCTCATGAGCATGAAAGTAATAAGTGATGAGGGCTCAGCTACAGAAGAACAGGTAGTAGCAGCGATCGAAAAAGTCTGTGAATTAGCTGAAGAAGCCAGATTATCACTACTGGATAGAACAGATCCTATGTGGCCAAACGTCATCAATCTAAGCTTAGGTGCAGAGGATGATGGAGATGAGGATAGTCCTATGAGGGCGGCGTGTAGAGTAGCTAGCCAACAATACGGATTAGACATAGTAGCAGCTGCTGGGAACTTCGGTCCAGATTTAACCACCGTCACAACCCCTGGTACAGAACCCGAAGTAATAACTGTCGGAGCTATCGAGACAGCCTCATACATCGAGATATGGGAAAAATCATCCCGCGGTCCGACAAAACTCGGCAATATGAAACCTGATTTTGTGTTATGGGGAGTTGGCATTGCAGGAGCTAGTAACAACAACGATATTGACTACATTACTAAGTCCGGAACTAGCTTCGCAACACCGATGTTATCAGGGTTAACCGGATTACTATGGGAATCGGGTCGTAGAGCATACGGAGAGAATTGGTTGTTTAGGTGGACTGAAGCCAGACAGCTAGCTCCCTACTACTGCTTGAAACCAGAGGATGCTCCCATAAACCAAGACCATGATTATGGATATGGGCTACCTGCTGTAGGGACAATGGTGAGTAGAATAGGTACTCCACCAACGACAGCAGGCATGGGTGATATTATAACACCAATGATGTTGATGATGATGATAATGAACATGATGAAGGTAATGGTATAGGAGGCAGTTAATGGATATAACATTCGGTGGTATTCTATACGACCCAGTAGCGGGTACACAAACATCCCTCGTGACTGCTCCTTTACCGGTGAAGGTGGATCCTAGCCATAACTGCTATTCTCTCGTGGAGCTATACTTCAATCTTAATGGCTCATCAATTGCACTCTATGCGTCGGTGTACTACCTAAAGCCGGATAGCACACAAGGACCTAGCAAGGGTTTATACCTATTTCAAAACGGCTATATTATCTGTTACAACTACAGTTTCGATGTGCCTGGAATATGGAAGGTAAACGGCACTTTAGGCGACAGTATGATGAAGTCGTGGAATGTGTTTGATGTAGGCGGTGGGTCGGGTTTTAGTGATCTGGTAATAAAATCATATGCAAGGGTTTAATATAAAGGAGGTAAACATGATACAGGTATCACAAGTCTCAGTAGCAAGCGTAGGGGATGGGGTGCTGCTGTGTGACGCTCCACAGGTAATAGGGAGTCAGATAATTCCAGGTTCATATTACGATAGCGTGTATGGCTGGTATTACCTGAGTGCTGATGGTATTAGGTACTACGCAGACCGGTATACTGGTCAGGCATTCATACCTTCAGCATTCTTTGCAAAGTATGAATATGCAGCTACAACCATAGGCGGTCCAATAGACATGCTTAAGGGTAGTACCTTTAGGGTGAATTGGAGCTTCAAGTGGGCAGGTGCAGCAAGAACCATCACACTTAGAATGGGTGGCTGCGTAAAAGTGCTAGCCAATTATGATGAGATTGGAGCTTCAGTTGTTTCGATTACTAAGAGTGTTACTGCTAGCACTACTTCAGTAACATACACCGGCACAACAGTAGTACCGTTTGATTACTCAGTAACGGTCCCTAAGCACCTATTCATACTTGCTGACGGCTTTGATTACGAAGTCGTTTACATAGATGCTTTCAACCTAATAACGGCCGACTTTACGGAGCTTAAAATCACTAGCTATTCGAAGGTGTAGCCAAATGATTACAGGACTTTCTGTATTTAGACCGGGAGTAGGCTCATTTCCAGTAGCTATTGGCGATGTTATAGAACTTTATGTAGGTGACACCTTAAGTGTTACGGTGTCCTATACTTACACATCGCCGTATAATGTAACTGCTTCGTTTGTCGGATACTTTGGCTCGTTTGCTAGTAAACAAACTACTGGTAGTGCTAAGGTAACACTACAAGCCACAGCAATCCCCAAAACTGGCGAAGCTTCTATCAATATTGAAGCTGATAAGGTTGGGACATTTGGTCTTGGAGTCACTGTTCTTGATACTAATGTATACGATGAGGTACCCAATTGTATTGTCGTAGCAGCGAAACCAGGTATGATTGAATCAATCATGAATATGGTAGTTATGATGATGATGATGAGCATGATCATACCTATGATGACGGGAATGATGGGCGAAGACAATGAAGGATTTTAAGACCGTGGCAGGACGCTACCAGCTATGCTGGCGGAAGATCAAGGCTGGGGCTTTTCCTCCTGGTTTACCCGGCAGGAGGTTTTCTCCCCTACTCTTTTTCCGTCCCGTGGGCTTGGCCTTGAGCAGAATCGGGAAATGGCGTTCTGCCATAAATAGGAGGAGGAAACATGTGGCTTAAAGACTGCGTTAAGGAGCTCCTAGCAGCAATGCTCACAGCTGCGTTTATTATCTTCACCGGTATGGGCATTATTCCACCTGAAGCTTTCGTAGGTGTAGCAGTAGCCGTGATAATGTATTACTTCGAGGAAAGGTCTAAGGAAAGTCTCAAGCGTGAAATAGCAACACTTAAGGAGATTCTTAATGCTTCCATGAAAAATAAAGAAAAGGAGGCGAAGCATGGCTGATTTAGATACTCTAAGAGAAGCTAAGAAGCTGATAGAAGCCGCCCGTTATCGTAGTGTAGAGGGCGTAGCCATAGGCTACAAATACAGCGGCGGCAAGAAAACCGATGAAATAGCAGTGATAGTGTATGTCGGTAAGAAAGTGCCCACAGGCCAGCTAAAGCCTGGACAGCTCATACCAAAGACTATAAACGTCTCTGGTGAAGAAGTTAAGACTGATGTTGTCCAGGGCAAATTCCAAGCACTATCACTCATCAGCTTCGACAGGCCATTACTTCCAGGTTATTCAATTGGCCACCCAGACATCACAGCAGGAACATTAGGTTTTTTCGCGCTGAGGAATAATCACATATGTATAGTCTCCAACGCACACGTGTTGGCTAATATAAACGACGGGAAATTAGGAGACCCCGCATACTATCCTGGTCCATATGACGGCGGCACTGAAAAGGATATAATCGGTTATCTGGTGGCAACAATACCAATAGAGATGATCGACAGTGCATGTCCAATAGCCAACTTCGCGGTGGATGCACTAAACTTCCTGGCTATGTTAGCTGGTAGTAAGAGTAAAGTGCCAAAGCCCATTAAAGAAGCCACTAACGTTGTTGATTGCGCTGCATCACAGGTTGCAGAAGGGGTTGAGGTAGATTCAGCGATATACAAAATAGGGAAGCCTGTTGGTGTATCGCAAGCAACACTAGGCATGAAGATACAAAAATCTGGCAGAACATCAGAATACACGGAAGGGGAGATAATCGGGATCGAGGCTACCATTAACGTAAGTTATGGCCCACAGGGGACAGCTATATTCAGGAACCAGATAATATCAGATATTCATAGCGAGGGTGGGGATAGTGGGTCTGCCGTCCTCACATATGAGAATAAGATTACCGGGTTATTGTTTGCTGGTGGTGAAGGCATGACAGGGATAAACCCCATTGACGAAGTTCTCAAGACACTCGAACTAGAGTTGCCACAAGAGTAAAGGAGTAGTATGGACAGTTGGATTGCTGCAATTCTAACGATAGTTATCAACATCGTAGTAGTAGCCTTTGCCTTTGGCAAGCTATCCCAAAATGTAACTAACCTGAAGGAGCGTTTAGTAGAGGCCAGTGAAGCCTCCTTTAGAAAAAACAACAAGGACGATAAATGGAAAGAAAAGATAGAAGACATAAAGAAAATTCATGAAATGCTCCCAGATTGTGTAGAAGCATTTGGGGATATAAGGAGGGAATTAGGCAATCTTTCCGGGAAAGTAGACACCCTAATCAAGATGACGCGTAACTGAATTAAGTTCAGGAGGAGTAAAACATGGATGATAATGGCTTCGACATAGCTCCAATAATGGGTGTAATGCTGATTGCATTGATGCTACCTCTATTCAGTCAGCAAGCACCCACACAAACTGGCACCTTACATGGGTATGTCAGGAATACTAGTGGGAGTCCTGTTTCTGGTGCTGAAGTGAATCTCGATGGAACAGGTGGCCTTTTGGGAACGACGGGTACTGATGGCTATTACGTATTTCAGAATATAGCTGTTGGGGCCCATACTATTACAGTGATTAACGCTGAAGATCTAGGCTTTGAGTATAAGCCAGTTGTGGGAGTGAATATTGTAGCTGGTGATAATGTGAAGGACATTATATTAACATCGCCTACCATCAACGCTAACTTAGTTGGAGTAATCAGAGATTCTGTAACACTAAGTGCAGTTGTTGGTGCTACGGTCGAACTAAATGGTGGCATCACGACCACTAACTCTCTCGGAATATACGGGTTCAATAATGTGAGCCCAGGTAGTTACACGGTAACTATCAATAAGACTGGATACTACGAAAAGATAGCTAGCATAACGCTAGCTGCAGGCGACAACACACTAGACGTCACGCTTGTTCCAGAAGGAGTACCAGCAGCTGAATTCGAGCTCAGTGATTTAATAGTCGACCCTGCACAGGTTATGACCGGAGGACAGGTTGGGATAAGCGTCTTGGTGAGTAATATCGGTGATCTAGCTGGCACGTGCACAGTGAATTGTGATGTGACTCCAACTACCTTCACTCCACTTGCAATCATTCCTGTCCAGATAGACATAGAGTACATGATAAACATGATGATAACTATAATGATGTTAGCTGCGATTATGAAGATGATGACAAATGCTATTAAGTAGGAGGAGACATGCAGAAGCAAATAACACTTAATCCAGGACAAAGCCAGAGAATATCATTCGTAGTAGCACCTTCAGCAGTAGGTGCATACTACGTCACACTGGACGGACTAACGGGGTCATTCGAGTCAATTCAAGACCCGGGTGTTTGGACACCAGGTATTGTAGTTGATAGCATAACTGTGACACCTACAACTCTATACCTTGGTAACTCGATTACTATTGATGTGTACATCACATACCCATCGCCAAAGCCTGATACTATTCATGCTGTAGTATCGGTTAATGGTGGTGTGCTTAGTGGGGACTTCCAGACCACATACGCTAGGGTAACATTTGTATATACCCCAGCACATACAGGTAACTTCACAGCAACGGCTCAAGACAAATCGGCAGCATTTAGTGTCCTCGAGAGCCCTGCTGGCACTTACTACAGCCCATTTGGTGGGACTAGAATGCCATTGTGCACACAGATAGTAGTTCCTAGCTCAGGTGGAGACATAACACGCAACGGGCTTAGTAGTTTTGGTTTCTCTACTCGCATAGACCCAACTTCGCTAGCTCAGGCCCAGGCAACGGTATGGACCCCCAAAACAGCAACTGTTAGAAGCTACGCCAGATATGTTGATTTAGGGTATTGGGATTTCGTTATAATAATGGCGACAGACTTTACCTGTCAACCATACTGGGGCAGCAAAGAGGAACTAGCCAGGATGATAGTTGGCTATACAGGTAACGTAGGTATTGGCCTGCCAACTGAGTGGATCCTACAATACGGTACAACCTGCCCAACCTGTAATGGCACTGGCCGAGTGTGGTCAGACCGCAGGCATAGATATGTTACATGTCCAACATGTAATGGTCGTGGCAAAATACTACTGGTTAACTTATCGAAGGGTATCCGTGATTGGGTAAAGTCACCCAGCATACGTGCTAATGGATTCCAAGGTGAAGTCCAGTACACCATTACTTGTCCGTATAATGATAGTCATGTATTCCAGTCGGGCTGGATTGATGCTGGTTGGAACACCAACGAGAAAGTGGCTTTCGCGACACAATTACTCAGCCACATAGAATCAGCACATCCAACTCACCCATTAACATCACCAGCATGGTTTTAATAAGGAGAAGAGCATGATAATAACAATAGCTAGCACACAGTGGACCTGCACACTAGCCAGTACACTTGCTGAATTATCGCAGGGGTTGAGTGGTACAGAAAGCTTACCTACAGCGCAAGGAATGCTATTCGATCTGGGGCTCGACTATACACACATAGACATTAACATGCAGGAGATGCTATACCCCCTAGACATCGTGTTCATCAATAGTAATCTTACTGTTGTCGGGGTACTACACGACGTTCAACCTAATGACGAGGCTTATTTTGATGCTAGCAATTCACTAGGAGCGAGGTATTTTATGGAAGTGAATGCCGGGGAAGCCGCTAGCGTTAATGTGGGTGATGTGGTAACTGGCCCTATACAAATTACGGACATAAACACTATCCTTGGGTATATGATACCTTTCATGATGATTGTGATGATGATGAAGATGATTAGTAACGCCGTATGAATATAAGGAGGGAATAATGTCATCGTTAGATACACTTATAGAAGATCTCAGGAAACAAATACCTGATGAGAGTGCCGCATCTGCTGAATATAATAATCTCGCGGCAGTCGCCTACAACCTAGCATTCGGCGGTGTGAGCAGCACACTGAGAGATATGGCTGCAGATGAAGAAAGGCATCGTGAAAATCTTATACGAATGATCGAGGAGCTTACCAGGATACGTGAAGTTATGCCTAAGCATCGCCCATTTCCTAGGTCTTATGCGGACTGGGCCGATCTTGGGACAGATATAAGGGTGAGGGATAAGGATCCTGTTCTCGCTGACAAGATAAATGAATTCCTGACTCAGATATACGAAGAAATGCCTGGCGCAGATGATGCTAAGAGATGGCTCGTCCAGAAGGCTGGAGAACTAGGGATAACATAATGCTAAAATCTCTAAGTAAGTCCAAAATATTTGCCAAGCTACATCATAGGTGTGGCTATATGGTTAAGCATTACTCTGCATGCATTTTAGTTGCATTTTCTAACAATCTAATACTTTTATACACACTAGCAAACTCAATGCCAAATTTTGGTGCAGAGTTATGGCAAATTATACCAGGAAATAAATTGAGTAACTACAGACGCGGGTACCGTAATAAATATGATGACACTCATCATGATGTTCAATATGCTAAAGCAATGCAATAGGAGGTTAACATGCCAACTACATACGACGTTCAAGAAGTGATGGTCCAAGCTATGGTTACGACGATGGCTGTAAGTATCGTATCTGTAGCAATGGGAGTAGTGATGGGAGCAATGGGACCAGAAGTCCTTACACTACCTGCCGGAGAGCGTAAAGGATCCAAGAAAGCTCTCGGTGATTTGAGGATCACGTTCGGGGCTGATGTTGTCAATGAGGCAGTTAAAAGCGTAGGAAGTGATGATATTCTTGCCTTGTGTAGGGAAATCGAGAGGTTGTATATTGACCAGATGAGGGATAAATACGGTAAGTATGCAGCTGATACCGCTTTAAGGTCTGCTCCTCCAGGCGACCTAAAAACAGCTAATGAAATCGCGGTAACTCTCGCAAATCGTGGATATGGGAAGTTTGGAATCACAGTTGCACCTGTAATCGTTGAGGCACAGGCAGTTAAGGAGGGGGTTAAGAAGGGTAAGAAAAAGGCTAAGCCACAAAAGGACACCAAAACAGGGATATTGTATAAGTCGAAGGCCGCGGCTGGTATGGCCGTAGCAACAGAATATAATCTCGATCCGACAGAAACTTTCGTGTGGTACGAGGTTATTAAGAAAGATCCAGCCAGGTTCGTTAGCGTATCCATGGAACAGTACGAAGCATCCATTAAACCTCGAGGATAATGTGATAACGAGAACTAAAGACTACGGTACCGAACTCACAATTCTGGGTGGTAGAACTAATCACGAAGTTCTAGAAAAGCGTGATAGGGAGTTCGACGAAACTACTGACGATATAATAAACATGATGATGATGGTAATGATGATGTTCATTGTAGTATCAGTAGTTCCAGTAGCGCAAACAGCACAGACATATTATCAGCGTCAAATGTATGTTGGTGAAACAGTATCAAGAGTTCTCGATGTAACGTCTGTAATGAAATTCATGGATTTCATAGCAAGCGAACCATATGTTGGTCTAATTACAGCGTCGCTCCATAACGACGGCTACACAGTAGGCAATGTTCACTATCCTGTAGTCGTATACATAGGGGTGAATAATCAAGACGAGCTACATGAGCTTAGAGCTGGTGAGGATTACCACATCAATATGGCGGGTGCTGGCACAAGAATCGAGCAGATATTCTATAAGACTAATCCTGGCCAATCAGCGTCGATAAGGCTAATAGGTAAATACTAAAGAAAGGAGGAAACAATGGCAGATTTTACAACACTAATAATGGATGCAAACCACGGAACTCAGGCTGCACCTGTCTGGGTAGAAGTTGGCCCAACTGCTAACAAAGAGGTGCGTTGGTCAGACCTAGCTACGCAGAAAGACATTGCATCGGCAGCATGGCCGGCAATGATAAGACCTGCCGCCACCGCAATTGTAAGCTATACCTATGCTTACACGGCAAATGCAGTAGGTAATGGCTTTATCTCTAACGCCGGTGTTATCAACTGCCCTGCTTACGCCCAGACCAACTATATGTGGGCAAGGTGGAACTGGGATAACACGGGCACCTTTGCATCAGCGCCTATATTTACTGCCTATCCGAGTGGCGCCCATGGTGCAATCGTAAGAGATGACGGAAGTCTTCTAGGCGGTAAGATAGCGGATACTGGCGGAGCTGGTTATAGCTATTTGAAGGGCAATGCCTTTGGTAGAGTGGTTAGTGCAGGTGCTCCTGCTGCTGCTCCTGCTGCTGCTCCGGTCGTAGGCGATGGCACTGCGGGCTCAGTATCACCCGCGGCTGGCGCGAACTGGTTGGCGAACTTCCAGAGCTTGCAAGGCGATAATGACTGGATTACCGCGCCGTTTACACCTGCGGCAACGACAGCTGACCAGTGGAATTTGCACTTTGCATTATTTACAGGGCCCGGCATGACGCCTGCGACATGGACCCCAGTTATGGCTCTTCGCTATACGTGGACATGAGTTTACATAATGCCAAGGGATAAGGTATTGAATTGAACCCTATCATTTCAGCCATGATAAGGGCTTCTGGAAGGTCATGGTGGGAAGCTCGCTATTCCACCGGCAAAGTGCTAAGTGAATGGAACACTATGACCACCAAGGTCTTACTGCCTTCCAATAACGGCAAGTCCTCAAGATGGGAAGACGTGCCCAAAGACGGCATGGTCGGACTTCGACTATTATGCCCCAATGGTATGGCGGGAGAGCTGGAAGCTCCGGAGGGACACAAGTTCTTTCAGCTGAAAGCTGGCGGACTTGATGTTGGGTTTGGCCCAGGTGCTAAGACCACAAGATACTGCGATGCTCACATCATTGGGGTCGTTGTGAACAGTGAAGGGGATTGCTTGTGTCGAGCATGGGAGACAAAGGAAAAGAGGCTGATTGAATTTTACGATAACATATTCAGCATGAAGTACAGGAATATCGGAAGATTAAGTCTGGATGTTCAGCAATTGAAGATTTGAGGAGTTGATAAAGTACAAATAGTAGCATCACAAGGGCAGGGTACCCTGCCCTTGTTTGTAAGGAGGTTTTATGACAGAAGTAGAAATATTAGCGAAGGTCGCAACCGCAGGTTGGACGATTGTTTACAGTCAGGTGTTAAATCAAGAAGGCTCAGGTACTAATGCTTTAACACTAAAATGCCTCTATATTACCAAGCCACAGGATAGCGTTATGCGTTGGCAGAAAGTCAACTATTTCCTGAAAGTAGATGATACCTGCTACTGGCAGAACCACGACCCATTCTATGTTGAGATACCAATAGTAAGCTTTGGGCAAAAGGTTCAGAATAAGATAGCTGCATTGGTGGCTGCTGCTACAATCAAAGCAGGATATATTGAAAAGATAGATGAGGCTTCGCAGACTGCTCTAGTTGTAGTTGTGAAACCAGATAATACCTTTGCCCCGTATCATGTCTATACAGTGGGGGAAGTATTAACAGTAACACCATTGACAGGCATATACCCAATTTAGGAGATTAGATGGCATTTACAGCAAGAACTGAAACCTATGTTGACCTTACTGGGTTAGTGACTCCATTTGACATCACTGTGACCAAGCCTACAGGGACGGTTGATGGGGATATTCTGTTTTGTTGTATTGGTTGGCAGGAAACTGTTCCCCCTACGATTGATTCCGTTCCAAGTGGCTGGATTTTACTTGGGAGTGACTCTGGTAGTACATATGACAGATGGTCTCTCTATTACAAAATTGCAGCAAGCGAAGGTGCTTCTTGGGTTTGGTCTTTCACTGCTTCTGTTAAAGTAAGAGCAGTCTGCTCTTGTTACACAGGTGGAGATTTTGACCCTGCCGACGCTATAGATGTAGTCAGCAATACTGCCTACAGGACAAGCGATGCTAATTGTATTGCAGCCTCAATGGCTGTATCAGCAGTCAATTCCCCTCTTGTTTTCTGGGCATTTCCTCGTTATACATCAGCAGTAACACATCTGAAACCCTCAGTCCCGACAACCGCTTGGATAGAGGATGACGATGCTGGAAGCACAACCTCCGACTTTTGGACTGAGATATGCTCAATGATATGGTCTGGCTTGGGGGGCACTGGTGCTATGAGTGCCACCATGAGTGTAGCTACAGATAGAAAGCACGCCTTTGCAGTGGCATTGAATCCTGCACCACCATCGTTTCAGCCCTTCAGGAATTATTATCCGCACATTTTAGCTCACTAGGAAAATCAGCTATGCCAAAAAACAATGAGATAAAAAGGGGCAGTGAAATAGGAAAATCCATCTTTAGCTCACTAAGGAGGTGAACTATGGGAAGAATTTATAATATCGTGTCGAGCAATCAAACAATGGTAACAGCAGTCAATGTCCTGCAGGGTATTTACCCAGTTGCCACGCCGCCTGCTGCTGGCTCTATGTTAAGAATTAGAAGGGTAGAAATCAGCCAAAATGCCAATGCCACATCGGCGCAAGTACGAGCCGTGTTATCGGCCAGGATTGGAGGCGCCCTAACTGTTGCTACTGTTACCCCATCACCAGTGATGTACGGAGGAGCTGCTTCTGCTATCGCTGGCATAGCGGGAACATTAGCTGCGGGTAAGTGCGGAATTACGGGTTCGGTAGACGCTACTCCAACCTATGTTGATTTAATCTCTGTCGCATTCAATGCACTTACTGGCTGGCTGTGGATTCCGGTACCTGAGGAACCTCTATATGTGGTAGGAGCGGTGGCATTTATAGTGAGGTTCTTGGCTGACCCTGCCACTCTACAAGGTTGGAATTGCACCACGACATTTGAGGAAATCTACTAGGAGTTTATATGCCTATTTGGAGACAACCACCTCAGCCACAACAATTGTGGCGGAGAATAACGGCGGGTCTTACTCAGGCTTTCAAGGATGTCGCCACCCGCTTCAAGCTCTCAGTACAGAATTTCAAGGACGTTGCGACACGGTTTCAATTAACTGTTCGGAATTTCACCGACATACCTGCAAGATTTAGACTATGGGGCAGGTCATTCACTGATACAGCTACCAGGTTCATACTGTCAGTTCGTAGTTACTCAGATGTACCCACCAGATTCAGGCTATGGGCACAGCAGTTCACAGATATACCAACAAGATTCAAACTCCAAGTCCAGAGCTTCATAGATATACCAAGTCGCTTTAAGCTAATAGCTCGGCAGTATTCAGATACCGCCACCAGATTCCTTCTCAACGCGAGAGGTTACATTGATGTTGCCACCCGCTTCAACCTAACTATTCAGACATACAAAGACATAGCGGCAAGATTCAGACTCTTTGTTCTGAACCATAAGGACATCGCTACTCGATTCGTTCTCCAGGTGGCTATAGACATAGCTACAAGATTCCGTCTGACAGTACAGACCTTTACCGATATTCAGTCTAGATTCAGACTGGCAGTCCAGAGCTTTGCCGATATACCCACCAGATTTAAGGTCATCGCTCAAGAGTATATTGACACTGCTACCCGACTCCTTCTGATAGTCAGAGATTTTATTGACATTAGCACTAGATTCAAAGTAACTATCCAGGCATTTCAGGATATTGCCACTCGCTTTCGCCTTAACGTAACCGTAGATATAGCCACCAGGTTCAGGTTAATCAGCCATTACTTCAAAGATGTTCCTACACGCTTCATACTTCAAGTTCGGAACTACTTAGATATAGCAACTCGATTTGCACTGCAGGCAAGAAACTATGCCGACATTCCTACTCGATTTAGACTATGGGCTCAATCCTTCACTGATGTAGGCACGAGATTCAAACTCGTACTCTGGTCCTACAAGGACATAGCTTCCAGATTCCTACTCCATGTTCGCGAATATGTCGATACTGCCACTAGATTTCTTCTGACCGTTCAGAACTACAGGGATATAGCTACTAAGTTCAGACTGCATGCCCAGAATTATGTGGACAGTGCCACAAGGTTTGTTCTTAGAATACTCGCCTACAGGGATATTGGCACCAGATTCAAGCTCTGGGCGCAGAGTTATCAGGATGTAGCTACCCGGTTTCGCTTAGCACTACTTTATTACAAAGACATTGTTACCCGCTTCAAACTCGCAGTTCAGTCCTTCCAAGATGTAGCAACTCTGTTCAGGTTAATTGTCCAAGAGCATATTGACATTGCTACAAGATTTCGCCTTTTAATACAGCCCTTTATAGATGTAGCTACCAGATTCCGATTAGTTATTCCTCAAGCCTACAGGGACATTGGCACCAGGTTCTTTCTCTACGTGCCTACCTGGAAGGAGCTACAAATACAAGCAGAAATTATTAACCTACGTGACAGCATTGATGCATTAGCCTATCGTGATGCTCGTTTCGAGATTTAGATGAATATACCCCAGAAAAAAGTTCCGAAAAAAGTTATAGGTACGCAATGGTTGACTATTTACAAACACAGAAAAACATGCTAAGATATAGTTAATGGACAAGTTAAATACCATCCAGCAGTTCGAATCATACTTGAACGCTAGATGCCAACCAGGCACAGCCAAAGTGTACGTCAATGCACTGAAGCTATGGTTATCTTATCTTAACGGCAACGAGCCTTCTCAAAAATCTGCTCAATCATATATCAACTCCCTCATCAAGAAAAAGCTATCTCCAAGTACAGTTAATCTTCGTGGTTCCGCAATCAGGCGGTGGTTCAAATATCAAGGGATAAAAATAGAGCTTGATTATCCTACCGCTATACGATTAAAAGAACCCCAATACCTTAGCATAGAGGAAGTGGAGCAGGTTATTGCTGCATGTAGAACACCATTAGAGCGAGCATTAGTGATCATACTATTCGACACCGCAGTAAGGGTATCTGAGCTTATGAACTTGCGCATCAAGGACATTGATTGGAATAAAGGATTATTATCAGTGACGAGAAAAGGTGGAGGGGGTGATCTCGTAAACATAAGTGATAGAGGTGCCAAAGCACTACGAGACTGGATAGACAGTAGACAGCTCGATACGGAGAGAGTATTCGGCAGTGTTGAATACTATGATGTGTGGAGATTGCTAAGGGTTATAGGAAAGAGAGCAGGATTAAAGAATGTTCGACCACATATATTCAGACATTCAAGGGCGATTCAGATGCTCAGTAATGGTGCGACGATATACGCTGTGCAGCAACATCTTGGCCATAAGAATATCTCGACGACGATGAACGTGTATGGAAGGTTTAAGGCGGCTGATTTGAAAGAGCAAATACCGAGCTGGTAAATATATGAATAAGGAGAGTGAGGGTGCTCCCTGTTCAGATTATTGTTGATACACACAAAGCTCTCAATGATTGGAGGTTCACTACTCAAGAAGCGAACCAGATAATCGCTAGTGTATGGGAGGCTGCTGTTGGAACAATCGTATTCGCTGCATTATCATCAGTGTTCGTCGTAGCAATCAAGAAGGAGCCTAAAGAAGAGTTAGAATCCCTCCAAGGTGAAATCAGCAAGTCAGCAGCCATATTACACAGCTTAGAGGAGAGCGCAGCCCACGCACGAGAACATTTCTCAAAGTTAATGACAATATATGGGTACGGTGTTATCCCATCAGAAATGGAGATGCGGCAACATCATGATATGAAGGTCGCAAAGGCTAGATGGGATACGTTGGAGAAGAGGGCGGAGAGCAAGAGAGGATGGTTGTTTAAGTTGGTGAGGAGAAGAAAAGAGTTGACAGGAGAGGCATGATGTTTGAAGAAGCATTCAACGCAATGATCACCATGCTAATGGTGAAGTTCATGCTGAATGATATACCTCATGCTGCTGGATTATTCAATAACTCTAGGACTAAAGTATGGTGGGGCTCTCTTGAAACCAGAAGTGCTTTCGAGAAACACCCAGATTTGGTGAAGTTTGTAATAACCACCGTGGACACCATTACTAAGAAGAACAGTTTCGCCATAGAAAAACTAGGTTTTGTCTCACCCGAAGAAATGGGATACGAAGAACCGGCTATAATGCATCTAGATGATCCTGGTGTAAGAATATCTACGTTTATTATACCATTCTGGGAAACGGATGTCAAGTCTGCTAAAATAGGGTTGGAATTTGTTATTGCTCATGAACTTGGCCACTACATGTTCGTGTTCGTGTATTCAGATGAGCAAAGAGCTGAGTGGAAGGATTATGAAGAACACTTTGCTGACGTGTTTGCAGAGAAAGAAACTGGTTTGGTTAGAGCAGAAGCAGAAGGAGTCATCGAACACATAATGGACCAGATGCATACATAGTATGTAACATGATAGACCAGGCATTCAGCACAATGATGACCCTCCTTTTCATGAAGTTCATGCTGAATGATGTTCCTCATGCGATAGGGCTCTTCAACAACCCCAACAAAAAACTCTATCATGTTTCTCCTACTCCAGACTTGAAAATCCTCATGCCATCTATGCCTGCAGAAGACATAATAAATGGTGAAGTTATCTGGGACGTTAGGTATGCTGGATTTGTCTCGGGGAAGATTGGGCTCCCTGAGTCAAGTAAGTGTGTCTGCTTTGCGGCTAAGCTAAAGGCTAATCTAGGTATTAACCCACCACAAGACGGCTACGGGTATATTTACATCCCGGAAACTAATGAGGTACCACGTGCCATTTGGAAAGAGGTAAAAGAGAAGTTTAAGGATGTACTCACAGTCGACCTTGTATCTGTAAAGGAGTACCGTTTCTATAAACCTGTACCAATTAGGTTGGTAGGGGATGTGCAGATTGAAGGCTCAGATGTTAGGATCAATTGGTATCCTGAACAACCCAAATCGCGCACTAGGTATCATGTGTTCCTTGAACATAAAGAACCTACTATAGCTGAATTCGATAGGCGCAATGATAATATCCACGAGGATTATACCTCAGCATATTCACGTGAACAAGCGATGATATTTGTTCAAAGAAGGGGTAAGTGGGGTGGATATAGGTCAGTCAGGGCAGTGGAAGTCTAATGAGCGACAAAGCCTATTTCATCTATGGTATTGCTAGAGGTTGGCTCGGGAAGCTAGAGAAGGCAGCAACTGCCAACCAAGATAGCCCAAATCCCGAGATTGCCAAGGCTGCGCACTTTCTATGGGACGCAATAGCCAATTTCTGCGACGACGAAATCATAATATATGTTAACCCTTCTGATGAAGTTGAGGCATACGCATTCTACACAAGGCAACAGGACCCAAACACTAGAGGGAATGAGCTATATGTCAACACACTAGGCTCGCTTGTCGATAAGCCTGGGATTGGTAGTATCATCATAAACGAGGTCATACAGCAGGCTAGAAGGATAGGCTTTGATGAAGTTACAGTACACCCAGATGTTGATGCCGTAGGTTTCTACAAGAAGCTTGGGTTCGTTAGCTATCCTGGATCATACGATGACGAATACTTGGTGTATTGGATTCATGAGCCTACTCATAAGGTAAGGGTATCTACAATCACCGAGAAGCACCCTGATTTTATTCTTTATACTTCTGTGGTTGAAGATAAGTATGGTAAGGCTGTTCTAGAATCTACATTCAGCGAATATGATAACGAGATAGTATTGCTTACCAGGTATGCAAAGCCTGGAGAAGCCATAAAAGGTTATGGAACAGCCGCCTTTGTGCACCCATCAGGACCATTAGCTTTATCTTTAAGGACAGGTAAACCTATGGTGGTTGATGAATTATCACACGATGCTGCGGCGTTCTATAATGCGTTGGAGAGTAGGGGAATAGCTAAGCTTAGGCAAACACCCAATGCACCACATAACTATATTATTGAGCCTTTGGAAGGTGCGAGAGAAGCAATCTCCAGAACACAAGAGGAATGATGTGCGATTCTGAAAGGCCTATACCTAGGAACCTAGAAGAGTTGGTGCCTGGTTATATGACCCAGGAAGAAAGAGTAAGGCGCTGGCTTGCATACGAAGACGCTCGTGTCGAAGCGGTGAAGAGGCTTGAAGACGCCAAAGATAGAGCTAGGGATAATGCATTGAAGTACCTATGGGATGAGGTAACATATAAGAATGCCTTGGCCGAAGCTGAGATGGCTTTTCACGAAGAAGCTGATGTAGAGGCTCTGAATATCTTGAAGACACCTAGCAACGGACAAGGAGGCACAATGACAGAAGACGAATCAATGCTATCATCATTAGTCACTGAAAGAAACTTAGAGCAAGGAGCAATGGACGGTGTAATGTATCTCCGATGCCCATACTGTGGATGTGATACACCAGCAGAACCTGATGCACAGACTATATGTTGCCAGGAATGTGACAAACAGTTTAAGGTAAATAATCCATACCTCTAAATAATGCCATAGGTGAATTAGTTATATAGGAAGGTTGAATTATGTATCACGTTACAACATGGAAAAACTGGCTAAATATCCAAGAACATGGACTAGTGCCTCAGCTTCTCCCTGCTGAACTCTGGGACGCCTTCCCTTCAAAACAGGCAACATATTTAGGGGTCGACATTGCTCTTGTCGAAGGCTTCCTTGAAGGCTATCTCTATGATATGTTCCCTGACGAAAATGAATTTGCACTCCTTGAAGTAAACGTTCCTTCGGGAATAAGGACAATACCAGACCCTGAAATGGGGCTTGACGACGAAGGTAAACCATATGCTTATGCTGTGCTAGATATAATACCAGCAGAATGTGTAATACTACTAAGGAAGGAAACAGTATCATAATGAGTAGTGAAACAGAATTCGTCACCAGCACAGTAAGAAGGTGGCTAGGTAGGCTAGAAAAGGCTGGCAATATTAACACAGATAATCCAAACGCCGAAATTGCCGAAGCAGCAAACATCCTCCTAGACGCACTTAGCCACTTCTGTGACGACGATTTAATAATGGGAGTTGGGTCATCAGGAGAACTGAAATCCTTCGCAATATTTATGTGGGCCCCTGATCCAAACATAAGAGCCCAGATTCTACACATCAGTGCATTTGGTTCACTTGTCGATGAACACGGAATGGGCAGAGCACTTATGAATGAGGTTATACTGGAGGCAAAAAGAATAGACCTGGATGCAGTTGCGGTCCACCCTAGTGAGAAGTCTGAAAGTTTCTATACAAGACTTGGCTTTGTTCCATATCCTGGGTCGTATGAGGGAGACTTGATATATTGGATCCGCAAGCCTACTTAATGGGTATAGGTACCACTGACATGTATAGTCTGCAAATACTATACTTATACTCCCTAACTAACTTAAAACTAGCCTGGCATAGTGGAGCAGGTGTATGCAAAGATTTATAATGTTACTCTGCATGCATTGTAATTGTATTTCCCAAACAGTTTGGATAAAATCCTATACTCAAACAATTATGCTAGTTAGTTTGCTACCATAAATTATGCTTAAGGAAGAATGCATGAGCATCATGCCTATCTCATATACAAAGTAGAATCTAGACGAAATAAAGCTAGTGAGGTGTAGGTGGCAGCTTTAAGAGGTCGAGCAGCTTGCCCTATAGCTTGGTAGTATCATGACATTTAACGAAGCAGAGCAGGTATTTGATGGGGTGATGTTGAGCGATGGTGGCCTGGTTCGCGAGAAACCTACTCACCTTGCTCGCTTCAATATGGGTCTATCTGATAGGGCTATTCCCGCCAATGAATTTTTGGTCTATCTTGAGTGCATTGCAGATGCCCTTAGGTGTCTCGGGGTTGAAATAAGCCCTGGTTACCCTAAACTAGCAGACCGTGTTAGTAAAGGCATACCTTACACTGAAGCTGTATTGAGCACACTGACATCTGAATATCTTACGATAGAGCACGACAGATGGTACCCTGGCTTTGCTTCTAAAGAAGTTCCAGAAGACTTAAACCTCACACCTATTGTTCTAGCCTTCTGGTTTATGGGGGATGGCTCGAGCTCTTTTGACAAACGTATTGGGCCAGGTCGCCTCAGTTCTGCTAGAGTGGGTATAAAGCACCCAGATTTTTACCATAGAACTGTTTACGTGAGATTATGTACTGAAGGCTTCAATATCGGTAGTGTCGAGCTCCTTGAAGAAAAGTTACACAGCTTGGGTATATACACCACTAGGATGCATAGACAAATAAGTAAGGGTTCAGGTATAACTATAAGGCTCCGCCAAGGTAGCGTCGATAAATTCATGAATATGGTGGAGCCATACATACTAGCCCCTTATGAATATAAGGTGAAAAGAAGAAATGACTGCCAAACTACGAGGTAGAGCTGGGCAACCCCTCCGTCCTGGTCTAATCACAAAAGCAGTACTGTCAGGTGAGATACCTCTCAGAACAAATGCAGCCGACCCAGGCAAACTCGTGGTAGAAGCATCTATCACAGATATTCATTCAACCTATAAACTCCTCACCAATGAGGAGAACATTGTTCGTCCCAGAGATAGAAAACTTCGGGGAATGACCTACCGTAGTTTCGTTACCATGTTCCACTTCGCATACTTACTCAGCTTAGTTGAGAGAGTTAGAGAAGAGCCTATGTTATTCCCGCCAGCTCGCGGGATACTGTTATCGATCCGCAAAATCGATGACGTTCCTCAGATAGTAGAAGCCAAACGTGTAATCTACAAGCTAACGGGCATCGGCATAGAGGATGAGCTTGCTTGGACAAACCTGTGCAAGGCTTGGATAGAACATTGGCCAGTACCGCAGAAGGTCACTGAAGGGCTTCCACCAATCTCAGTTACACATCCTGTTATGGCACCTCCTGTTGAGGAGGAGCCAACCATAGCTGCGATTACAGTTAAGCCCAAGAGACCAAAATTATCTGAGACCCCATCAGTTACGCAGTTCAGGAAACTGCTCGTCTATCTCAGGGATTTGCGAGACTCTGGTATAAGCGCCAAAGAAATGCATAATGAATTATATGACATGTCTGGGGCAACTTCTGATTGGGCCGTCTGGATAGAAGATTCACTCGAGACTGCCGCTAACGTTAAGCAGAAGACCAAAGTAGTGAAGTTTACCAAATGGAATGAACATATTAAAGAAGCAACCGAAGGCTTCCTAGATGATGATATAACAAAGATAATAAGCTCACTAGAGAAGTTAACATGAATGTGCTGGAGCTCGAGCTAGTGAAAGCCTGGGCAGCAGGTGTATTTGATGGTGAGGGGTGTGCATTCATACACAAGACCGGTATTGATTCTAATCCAGGTTACCAAATAGTCGTATCTGTTGCTAGTATGAACCCAGATGTAACAGTTCCGATAAAAGAAATCTGGGGAGGAAACTGGTCCAGTGATCAAGACAAGTTCATAAAACTGGGTTTATCTAGGAGGAAAGACTTCACATTACATTTCTCACGTGTTGAAGCAAAGAAGTTCCTCATTGATATATTCCCGTACCTTAAGAGCAAACAAGACGACGCCTTAATTGTGTTAAAGGCTTTATGGTTAATGCCAGATGAAGATGAATTACACAGCTTGGGCCTCAAGAGAGCACCTATAGGCACATCTAGGGTCCTGGTGCCTCTTTATAGTGAGTTGAATAAGCTTCGGGAATCAAGGATACCTACCTAGGCGCTGTAGTATTAGTGATAAAAAATGTCTTTGTAAAAAGATATTACTTTTTAAAAAAATTATTCATTTTATTTACATTTATTCTTCAATATGATATAATTTTCTCATAATAAAAATTCACTCAATGAAGAAAGAACATAGAGCGAATAGTACCTTAACAACTGAATAAGAGAGAAAACTTCCAGGGTTTGCCTGCCTTCTGGAATATCTTAAAGGAGGACGAATTTAATGGCAGAAGAGAAAACAGAAGGTACAATCAAGGTAACTCAAGAGAATATGGCTGAGGTGGTACAGAATCTCGCTGAAGCAATGCCTACAATCATAGGGATGCTTGAGGACCTTAAGAAGACCACAGTGAAAAAGAGTGCAGGACTCTTTGGTGGCAAGAGAACCAAGACCGCTATCCTCGACACCGTGACCAAGAAGATTTACCCTTCGAAAGCTGCGGTCGGCAAGCTTCTCGGCAAGGAATTCGGGTGTGACCCCAATGATAACTTCGCCTGGTACAAGATAATCGCCAAGGCACCCGACAGATTCAAGGACGCGAGTGCTGAGGAAGCTGAGAAGGCGTGGGCCGAGCAAGAAGCGGCATTACAGAGGTCGGTGGATGAGGAAAACAAGAAGCTAGCCGCCGAGGCGGTAGCGGCCGCACAGAAGGGCGCGGCAAAAGGACCCAAGAAATAAAGTCGACCGGTAGGCAGGCAAACCCATATTAGTAGATACACCTAGGGATGATAGTTGAGATACCTCAATTGTTATCCCTGGGGTCACATCTAGACCGAGGGATATTTTGCATAAAGGAGGTGAACCATGACGAAGTTCATGAAGATGGCCTTCCTTATATGTACCCTCTCCATGGTTATGTCGCTGATGGTATATCAGATGGGCTACAGACCCCCACTATTTGTCTCACTCTCGCTACTCGTGACAGCAATCATCGGGGACTGTATAACAACCACGAAGGCGATGAAACTAGGTGGAAAAGAGGCCAACCCTATCGTTGGGCTGCTTTTCAAGAAGCTAGGTGTCAAATGGGGAATGGTAGTAGCGATGGTAGTAATGACCCCAATCTTCATCTATTTTTTCCTCAAGGCACCATCATACCAACAGTTGGCAATAGGGTACGTATACTGGTTGATACCAATCAACAACCTGAAGGTCATTAAGAGACTCCGGAACTCGAAAGCAGGGGTGTAGCAACCCTTGCTAACCAACCTTGAGCAAGTTGGTCTGATGATGAGAGCTCAGAAAGGGGGATAACATGGCAAGAGACGATACCAACTACACATGTGGTTGTGGCGTTCACACGAGGAAACTTGATGAAGCAACTGCTCACTGTGACACCACTGGCCACACGATGACAGTCTACGGAACCATGGCACCTGATGTCTCGCGACAGACCCGGAAGCACACTCCTACTGTAGCTGGACCTACCACAGGTGGTGCCTCTGTTGGTGGACTAGACGACCTACGCAAGAGATTCATAATCAAGAGGTGATACAGTGAAGATGAGAAAACCCCGTGTGCAGGACCTCAAGAATGCAGAGGTGGTTGTCTCGCATAAGAAGGGGGTGTTTAAGGATGAGACTATCGTGAAGGTAATCACCGCACCACAGGATTGGAAATGTGATAAGTGTGGTGCGGCGATTAAACAGGGCGAACAATGTATCAAGATAGGGAAGAATAAGATGTGTGCTGTACACGTCAAGAGGATTCAGGACGAATAGAGGAGATGAACAATGACTGATTGGACAAGTTTGACTCACGAGGAACTATTACACATAATTACAGGTGACCTTGAGGTGGAATCTCTCATACTCGTACATCTCGTTGGTAATGTCAAGGATCAAAGAGAGATGGGTATGAAGTGCTATACCTGTGAAAGCATAATCGAGAAATTAGCGATGCCTGTTACAGGTAATGAGATAACCAAGCTGGAATCTCTAAGGTTAATAAGGTGGCTGGTAAACAAGCTCGGCCACGCAGATGATAGTTTAGGCAGAGCACAGTATTTGTTATCTGAATATAGTCAGAGGAAATGGACAAGGAGGTGAACACTGCACCCTTGATGAGCAACTCGAATACATTGCTGGAAACCTGCTCAAGAAGATGAGATAACCTGTGACTAAACGAATTCTCGTTGAGTATTGTTCAATGTGCCAAGCTGATAAGGACGTGTCTTGTTCGAGAGACGTGGACGCACAGTGCTTAGAGTGCGGTGGTCGATTCTGCGGAGCTCACATAGGCCAACATCTGAAGGAGGCCCATTGTATCAGCTTAGATTTAACTCGTTGTAAGGAGGCTACAAATGGCTAACGAGTTCAGTGAGCTACCAAAAACCAGGGAGGACCTTGGCTATAAGTGGGCACCCATATCTATCGAGTATGCACTTGATAGTTTCCGTGACTACTTTGTTCGCAATGATGCCAGGGCATTTATTATGGATGTGTATGCTTCGAATAATCAAGTGTACCGTAGTATCCTGATACAATTGCCAGAACACGCCGGGGTCTTCTTCCCAGAGAACATCAACATAGGATTCAATAGAGATGATGGTCGACAACTCGAATTAAGAAGGACATAAGGAGGTCCACAGTGTATAGTATGAGCATCATGGAGGCACTCAGAGACAGTGCCCATCTCGAGCCTAATGATACATCAAAGGATGAGGAATTGCTGAAACTATCACCACAAGAAGCATTTGACACATTCCTGAACTATGAGGGTATCATAGGCTACACACATATTATCCTGAGGGTAATCAAGGAAATATGGAAGGTCGAATTACTGTAGAAAGGAGATGAATAATGTCCGGATGGTCAGAAGCACGATATTGTCCTGAATGTGGTGGGGAGGATACTCTCGAAGCATGGGGTGACGGGTACGAGGTCGGTGGTGCTTGTCTTGAATGCGGGTATTCATATGGAACCGTAGAAAAGCAAATGACTCTCGAGGAAGTAAATGAGGAGAGGGAGGAATTTGGCCTTGAACCTCTTACACAGCTCAGGCCGAAGCTGTCATCTTCTACAGACAAATCTAAAGGAGAAGGAGGTGAACTATGATACACATTACAGGATTACCATACATCATAGGTATATTTGCCGTTGGCATCATCGGTAATATACTGGTTCGGAGGATAAAACCAAGAACCGGTAAGATGCTAGCGATGGTTGTATGCTGCGGCATTATGATATACCTAATGATGATATGGATGAGAGCATGAGCAAATATCATAGGGAACTTTAGGAAAATGGATGTAAGGAGGAGGTTTTCTGAAGCCATAATTTCACGAATATATTACCGAAAAACTAACGTGAAAAATGTTTACTGGCTATATGCTGACTGACTATTTACAAACACAAAAAAACAACCTATAATATAACATGAAAATAGTTAGAAGGGGGTTAACATGGGTAGTAATCTCGCACTCACCGATACTGCTGGGATTATCCACCTGGCAAAAGTAGGGTGCAATATATCATGCGACAATAAAGACCTTACAGATAAGCAAATCGGCGACATCTGTAAGTTCGTCGCACAATATGCACCAGACAATGAATGTGTGGATGGGAAGATTAAGTACGGGGAAATCGGTATAGAATTGATGTTATCCATCGCACTATACGTCTTCCCCAGATTCTATCAAAGGCATGAACTATGGCAACGGAACTAAAGGGGTATAGGTTAATTCTCAGGGAATATGATCCTTCACATCTCCTACCTTTACCCGATGACCCTGAAGGTGCTTATCTCGACCCTCATGTTGGTCAGGTAAGAGAACCAACATACCTCGGTATCTGGCTAGGATATGAGCTAATAGGCGACTGCGTGATGTATAATCCAGAATCTGCTCTTAACGAGGTTGAATTCGGTATTAAGATAGCACCTGGCTATCGCGATAAAGGTTATGGCTCTGAGGCAGCTAAGATACTCTCCGACTATTGTTTGTCTGTGCTTGGGTTTTCCAGAGTCTACCTTAAGGTGCTGCCGTATAATGATAGAGCTATCCGGTCTTATGAAAAGGCTGGATTTAATAGATGCGGGAAGATAGTGGTCGATACAATCGAATTCGTGAAGATGGAAAGGAGAAACTGACAATATGAAAAAGAAGGAAACGTACATCAATACAGCAGACGGTAGGATTAGAGTTGAATGGTGGCGGAAGGGTGATTTCAGGAGCAAAGTATCGATAATCCCGATTCCTGATGATCGTGTTCTGTGTGACTACTGTAATGCTGAAATCAACGAGTTCCCTACACCGGTGCTTTGGGGAACACATGCTGCGTGTAAAAAATGCTATATAGGTGTCCAGAGGCCTAAAGGAGGCAGTAATGGAAATAATAAATAGGACAGGTCAACCTGTAACCGAAGAAGAGCTCAATGATGCTATCCATGCTGTGGAGCAAATCTTAGTGAAGCATGCTACTGCACTCCCGTTGTTCACGGTTAATGGGATGGCAATAAGAAGAGCATTATTAGAGCTCAAGAATAAGCGCACCATGGGCAGCGGAGCTGTGAAGCCGTATCCAGAAACCCACCAGCGTGGTTTCATCACGCTTGAGAATATGCCAGCAGAATTCCCTATAGAATGTGACCTAGGGATAATGATAAGTGAGGATGGTCGTGTCTGGTTGTGTATCAATGGATTGGCATTCATCAGGTTCATGCCATGTAAGGAGGAAAAAGGAACAGAATGCTGAACCTACTGATAGTACCGGATGAGAGGCTACGTCAGAAGTGTGCCCCGGTTAAATCAATCGACGGCTACATCCTCAAATTAGCCAGGGAGATACTAGCCTATATGGACATACCCATCGATGGACGAAAAACCATAGGTTTCGCTGCTCCCAGTTTGGTGAAATGATTAGGCTCATCGTTATCAGGCTCCAAGGTCTGGAGATTGTCTTGGTTAATCCAGAAGTTATCAAGACAGTTGGTGAGTACAAAGCTACTGAAGAATGTAGGAGCCTGCCAGATAACCGATACTATGTACACCGCCCAAAGATTGTTAAGGTTAAAGGTATGATACTCGATGGAACAATAACAACCGTAAAAGGCCGAGACCTACTTGCTTCGTGCTTATGTCATGAGATAGACCACTGCGATGGTATCATGATTGACCAAGCTGGACAGATGCTGACTGAATAGGAGAAGAATTTCATCAGCAAGTAACATCGAGGTGACTAATGGCGAGACGTATTATAGGACAATTCGGCCACACAGATTTAGTTAGCATCGAGCATCTAGTCTCTGTGATTGATAATCCAGAACAGCTAGACACCACAACCTTGACTAATAAACAGAAGTATGCCTTCATATTCGGGGCTATGGCTGCACGTGAAGGTATTAGCTGGAGTTTATTAAAGGAGATTATCAAAGCTGTACTGTTTTGGGGGGAATCAGAGGATAAGGTTTCTGGTATTGAGATAAAGATGATGAGAAATGCAAACAAGGACAAAATAAAGGAATTCAGACAATTATGGTCTAAGTAGGAGGATCAACGTGCTCCAGATAAAGTTCTCAAAGAATGAGCTAAGTTCAGTATCTCTTGTCGATATAGGTACTGGCCACCTATTCAGGACACAAGAAGGCATGACACCATACATGGTTTAATGCCACATGATATTATGAAGATGCCAAAGCAAGAGATTGCCGTAGTGAGTCTTGAATCAGGTCAGGTACACCTATTCGATTATACCCATCCAGTGGTCGAGCTCGATGGAAAGCTGGAGTTATCAAGAATAAGGATAGAAAGGAGGTGAACACTGAACAAGGCGATAGAAGCAGTAATTGACGACTTGCCTAATGGTATACTCGATGAGATTCTTTCAAGTTTCCTGGAAGATGAGAACCTCGTAGCGGAATTCGTCGAGTGGGTCGAGGAATGGGGAAAAGAACATAGCCAGTCATGTATAAACACGAAAGAAAGGAGGTGAATAACATGGCAATTGAAGTAGAAAGAGGGTGCGGATTCCGCAAAGTCGGGGGTTTGTATTTGTGTGGTGAAGGCCATGGCATGCAGTGTGACAGACTCCCGTTCGAGCTTAAACTTTGTCCGACCTGTGGCAGCGGAGTCAAGTTCAGCAGAGGCTTTCAATGGCTAAACTGGGGCAAGTATGCTAGTATCCATCACGATTGCAAAGATGTCATCGGTACTTGCCCTGTATGCAGGCCAGATACTCAGCCTCAACCATATGGTCTTCTCTGGGTAGGTGAAGAGTTCTACACACCAGCAAACTTCATTGCAGAGGCTCTCAAGATGGGTATAAGCCGACGTATCCCAGCTATCCCACGCAACCTCAAGCTTGGCGAAACCTGGGTCCTCTTCGCCCATATCCGCGCATGTGGTGAACGGGCATCCGACGAGCCCCCATTTGCAATAGAGCCTATTCATGGGGTATTCTACGCATTCAGGCCACAGCGAATAGAGCTCCTTATCTGGGAGTCTGAAGCTGTTCCTGAATATCTCATGGAACTCGCCAAGAAGAACATCACACCTATCGTTATTCCTGATGGCGACCCAGACCACGACTCCAAGACTCCACTTAAGCCCAAGGAAGAAGACAGGGCCAGGATAACGCTCGACAATATACGCCGAAAGTTTATGGAGGGATAGGCATGCCAACAAGCAGACCAGTACAAACATCGAGTAAGCTCGGCGACATCCTAGACGAGTTCGTAAACATTAGCGAACTCTCGGATGAAATGGTAGAATGGCGTGATAAGATGCCAGACAGCTTATCGGGCTCAGAGAAATATAGCCAGGTAGATGGGGCTGCAGATTCTCTCGATACCGGTGCTCGAGCTCTTGAGGAATTTGGCGACAATATCAGGCCAATATTAGAGAAGGTTCCAGGTATCTTAGACAACGAAATCAAGTATACCATGCACCTGATGTATAAGGGTTACCAGGAGCCTAGATGGGTCAGGCTAGCCAATGCCGTCGCAGCATTTGAGGCAGCAGTAGAATTCATCAGGAATTCTATGAACTCATGGAATCTTGATGAAGAAGCACTGGAGAGCCTTAAGGCAGAATTGAACAATGCTGATGACGCAATCTCAGATTTACAGGGAGTCGAATTTCCACCAATGTTCGGATAAGGAGGAAATAGTGATAACATTTACATGCGCAGAGTGTAACAGGTCGTTCAACGCCACATCAAAGGGTGAGGCAGAAGACGCATACAACAAACACGTCAAGGAAGACAGGACAGCTGCCCATACATTCAAAGACGCTCTTGACACCGGCGAAGTAGCGTACGCGAGGTTCTGCCCATACTGTGGCTCAGTAGCAATAGAAGGACAATAAGGAGGGAAAATGGACATGATAGCAGATAAGTGTAATAGATGCGGCAAAACAGTAATTAAGCGTTACAATTCGGATAGCTCTGATATGGTGCTAACAGAAGACTCCTTCCTCTATCTGTGTGATACTATCAGGGGGGAGTCATGTCGCCCCTCGCTTTCACTAAGAGAATATTACGGCGAGGATAAACAACATCATTATTGCCTAAACTGCCTGTCAGAGGTTATCCATGAATGGGTGGAAGCAATGAAAGCAAGGGGACCAAGTAAGAGCATACCCTTGAACCATATTCTTACCGGTAATAAGGGGGGAGTGATATCACCTTGTCCAGTATGCGGTAGATAAGATCTTACGTAAGGAGGAAACAAATGCCTAATGAAGACAGCATAATCAAATTAGTATTCACGAGGCGCCGGGAGACCCAGCGAACCATCCTCTTCGATGAAGAGCTCGGTGAGCAAGCCTGGAGTGACAAGGATATAGCTATTGGGCCTCTATATGTCCAGAAGCAGGCACTGGAGATGATAGGGAATCCCGAGAAAATCGACGTTGTCATAACGCCACACAAGGAGGGATAAGATAATGGAAGAAGTAGCAGGGGATACCGCTGTAATGGGAGACAGGGATCCGTGGGAACTAGAGCATGAGGAACTGGGTCGACCTAGGCTCGAGTTCAAGCCAAAAGCTCATCTCGTCCTCGAGGGTTCCAATAGGTTTGATTGGGGAGTTGTTAAAGACTGTCATGGTCTCGTCAACTTAATACCTGATGATGCTGAGATTGTCGGCACCTGGAACAAATACAACTATTCTGAGAATGATGGGGTTTTCTGGGTGGATCTAATGACTCCCCTAACTGCTCTAGAGGACAGGGCTACCCAACTGTATGCCGAGCTTGCACAAGGTAGAAGCGAGGCTATGGCAAAGCTCGGCATGACTGGACCTATCAAAAGAGTATCAAAGACACCTAGAGCACCGAAAGAGCCTAAGGTCGAGCAACCTATAGATGATAGGCTTGATAAGCTAAGGTCGATGTTCATCAAGAAATGAGCTGTTCAGTAGTTAGTTTCAGGGGTAATAAGAAGACACGATGCCGATCTAGAACAGTGTGTGGGAGCCTGTGTGCTGTCCATTATGTCTTAGCGATGAGGATAATTAGACGGCACAACAGGCTCCTAAGAATGATAGATGTAGTCATGAGGCAAACCACCTGCAGAATAAATTAACATGGTGGAAGTATGGAGGACAAATGAAAAGCATGCCAATTGATTATCTCAAGGACATTGAGGGCTATGAAAACCTTGTTGTAGGGAGGAAATGGGATGGGTTCAGTGAGACTCTTGCTATTGTTAATGGTAATATACGCCTATTCAACAGGTCGGGTAGAGAACACACTTCTAACGTCCCTGCATTAACCTCGAAGGTATTCATAATACCTGACTGCGAGATTAGAGCTGAGGCGGTTGGACCGAGCGGGAGACTAGCTTCTACTAAATCCATACTGGGGTCAGGTCCAGCATACGCAGCAGAGTTCCAGAAGCAATATGGTTCACTGAAATTAGTCTGCCATAACCTAGTCAGCTTAAGGGGCCAGTCCTTATCAAGCATCCGGTTTGGTGAAAAGCTGTCTCATCTAGGTGACTTGGTTGAATCGCTTAGGTACCAGGGATTAAATATCCTGCGTAAAGAGGTGCTCATTAAGGAAGGCAAATATGACTACTTCAGGGCGGTTCTTGCTAATTGTGGCGAAGGCGTTGTCGTCAAGAACCTCATAGGCTGTGACAAAGACTTTATGAAGGTTAAAAGAGTCAAGACCTGGGATGTTGTCATTATGGACTTCACTGAAGGCAAAGGCAAATACTCAACTGTTATAGGAGCAATCCGCTATGGTGCCTTTAAGGATGGTAAACTTATCGAGGTAGGTAAGTGTTCTGGGATGACTGACGCCGAACGTGCAATGTTCGCGGCATCACCAGACACCTACATAGGTCTGGTTATTGAAGTTAAGGGGCAGGAGATCGATTCAAAGGGCGGTATAAGATTCCCGGCGTTTCAGAGAATCAGGGACGATAAGCTTCCACAAGAATGCTTAATTGAGGATCTGGTGAACTAATGTCAAGATCGAAGAAAACAGTCACCCAGCGCTCCCAAACCATAAAATGTAAAGGCTGTGATATCCGTTTCACTCCAAAGGATGGCAGGCAGCATTACCACAATCCGCAATGCCGCATCAAGTATTACGAAAAGCACTACAGCAATATGCTCGTCACTAAAACCTGTGCCAATCCTAAGTGTGGTGGTTCCTTTGCGACAACAATGCCTAAGAAGCAGCACTTCTGTAAGCCTGAGTGCCGTGAAGAGCATAGGCGTGATGTGCAGGACGAGCTTACAGCAAGAGTCCATGCTGAGACACGGACATTCCTAGGTGAGCGTTATGCAGCTATGCAGCGGGATAACTTCAAGTGTGTGTACTGTAGCCGGGGAAAAGACCAAGGTGTCGTGCTCGATGTAATGGAGGACAATCATGAACTTAAAACCGTTTGTCTCGAGTGTAAAACAGGTAGAGAATTTCTGGGCGAACACTAGGTATATCCCGAGAACATACCTATTGGCAATATTATTCATCCTTCTGAACGCCCTAGACAATACAATCACTTACCTGTTGCTGCTCTACGGTGCTTATGAGCGTAATGTCATAGTAGCATACCTACTTAAGTCACATGGGCAAGGCTTCTGGTTAATTGATTCTATTATAGCGGTGCTTGCTGCGTTATTATTTGCCCTAATGTCGAGAAGATACCCAATTTGTACAAGATGGATACTTATAGGTATGGTTATTCTTACTGGTCTTGCTCTAGCTTACGATACTTATGGGGTAATCTACCTTATTAGAGCTGGTGTGATTATAATCTGACCCATAGTGCCTACTACACAAGGCAACTGTGACTCTTATGCTTTGGACAAATGACGCCCATATTCTCTAATCTCTCACAGAAAAATCTTATTCGGAAAATGTTTTTGTGGTAGATGCTGGGTGACTATTTACAAAATAAAAATTATATGATATAATTATACCATAATAAAAATCTGAAATGGAGAAACAACTCAATGGGAATGGAACAATTGCTTGAGAAACAGAAGCAACTAATGGAGCAAGTACCACACGGAGTGTCAGAGCTAACAGCTAGGAGAATGGTTGCTGGGCTTGGCCTGATTGAAGAGACGATTGAATATCTCAATAGCACTGGACACAAGCCTTGGAGGCCTGCTCCTTTAAGTGAGGAGGAGCAGCTAGAAGAGATTACTGACCAACTCTTTTTTTACCTAGAGGAGGTAATCCTTAGTGGGTTCTCGTGGAACCAGATACAAGATATGTACTACAAGAAGCATGCAATCAATCTCGACAGGTATGAGAGGGCAAAACGTGGTGATACTAGCTGGGACAAGAGGTCGGAAAAAGAAGGCCTATAATGTCAGTAAAGGTTCCTCAAAAGGTTTATGATGCAATAGAAGCCGTTAGGCGATCCGGCCTCACAAACATGCTTGACAGAAATGCTGTCCAGGTACTATGCGATAGGATGGGCTTTTATGAAGCTGTTATCTGGATAGAAGATAACAAGCAGGAATACTCCAAAGCAATATTTGAAGGTTTCGAAATAATCAGCGAGGTGAAAGATGGAATACCCAAAAAGATTTGATGTATGCCCACACTGCGGCTCTATGAATAGGGTTATAGAGCAGGAATCCAGGGAAGAGCTAGCCAAAGGCAATATCCGAACAGCCGAAAAGACTAGTGTTATTACATTCCAGACCACTATATTCGACCCAAGTAAGGGTGGTCTTATAGCACCCAAGAAATTCCCTGTCATAATATCTCGGCTTGACATATGTGCTGATTGTGGTGCTCTATATTGTGTGGAGCTAGCGAAGATAGAGGGGACTGCTACACCGCAAGTCCGTAGGGATAACCATCCACAGAAACCCCCGTTTATAGGTCAAGGCTAAATGCATATAGTGGGGAGAATCGGTATTCAAGATGGTTTCATAAACCATTCCTCGTGGGTTCAACCCCCACCCCCGCCATAATATAAGGAGGCAATATGGGCTCCGGTAGAATAGAGTATGTTAGGGCTAAGAAGGAGATTGAGGATGTTATCAGTCTTAGACCCTCATGGAGGGCCTACAGCATTGCTGATGATATTCTCGATAATGTAAAAAGCATAGCCATACTTGCCGATGACCAACACTTCCCGCCTAATCCCTATACTTCACCTAGCAGTATAGATGTGTATAATCATGCCGTGTCTGAATTCCGTAAAGCGGGCTTCAGACGAATAATAACTTAAAGAAAGGAGGTGAACAGATGCAAGGGTACTGTGTCAAGTGTCGAGAGAAGAGAGAGATGAAGGATGCTAAGGTCGTCATTCTGAAGAATAAACGACCAGCAACCCGGGGCGAGTGTGCTACATGTGGCACCAAGATGTTCAAGATGGGAACACCATAATCATGGGTAGCGTGCTAGTGTCCAGGGTGTTCTCGTACGAACCTACGAGGCGACCGCCCCACTTTCTTAGGGATTGAAATCCACCTACTGCAGTCGTAGCTGTGTGTCGAGGACAAAAGGGAAGGGTGGAACCCTTAGGCAATCCGACCAATCGTGTCTGGCTGCTAGAGCAACAGGAGGCGAAGTAACAACGAGCTAGCACGCGGGAGTTGTGTATGATAAAATACAAGGCTACATACAATGAATGTCGGGGCTTACCTGAGCCTAAGTGGGGACCGTTAATGCCAGAAATAAGCACTGGCTACCCTCTTCAGTGCCCTACATGCGGTTCCCACAAGATGTATGCTTCAGCTCATCCAGATGACCCAGAAGAGATATTCCCTCAAGAGACTGTTCGCTGTGGAGACTGTGGTCGTATAACTGACTGGTATGAAGCACTCAGCACATACGAGAATGACTATACAGAAACACCACTGCCTGTTGTAGGGAAACCTGCTGATGATAATCATTGAAGGCCCCGACTGCACTGGTAAGACCACAATCGCCAAGCTCTTGAGTGAGCGATATTCTATGCCATATTACCATTTCACTAAGGAGTCGAGCTACACGGAATACTTGAAGCTCTTGTGTAGTCTCGACTCCTTAAACGCTGTGGTGGATAGGTGGGCGTTCTCGGAATACCCATATTCATTATGTATGGGCCGTAAGTTTGCCTTTTCTATCAAGGAATGGCATAACATTGTTCTCCTCACACTAATCCAGAATCCAGTTACCATACTATGCACACACAAGCCGGAATTTAGCCAATATTCTGAATCTCAGTATCTGCCCTACAATAAATGGGGTGAATGTCTTGGATACTATAAGCTTTTCTTTGACGCCCATTTCATCAAGTATATCGAATATGATTATTCCAGTGCTCTAGCACCTACACATAAAGTCATTAGTATTATTGAGTCTAGGTACAGAAACCAGATGAATTGGTGGCTGCCTATGTGGAAAGCAGGCTATGGTTGTATAGGATCACCAAATCCTGATTTTCTTCTAGTTGCTGAGCGTATCGGTCCTAATAACGTCAATAACTTGCCTTTTCAAGTAGGGCCTACGGGACACATGTTATCAGACATGCTTGAGCGAACAGGCACCCCCTTAGGCAAATTCGCGGTCACCAATATGGTTAAATCATTCAGGAGAGATCCTAGACCACCAAACGATGATGATGAGTCATTGCTTCGCGTAGAGCTCGAACACCTGAAGCCAAAGAAGGCTATATTCATGGGTAGTGTGGCGAAACAATATGGCGCAAAGATCGCCAAAGATCTTGGCATCGAGGCGGTTGGTATGACACACTTCGGTTATTTCAGTCATAGAGGTATAACAGACATATCCCCACTATGTAAGCAGTGGGAAAATATAATAAAGGAGGTAGTGATTGGAAAAGAAGGAAATAGACCAGCTGTATCATTTATTACGTCGAGTATCTAATTATGCTGAAGGAGGTGTGCAGCGTGGCACATCATTAACGGCCAAAGAACAGATTGGAGTGCTTTATGGCCTCTGCAGGCATTTGTTAGCAGGAGGAGATTACCTGGCACTCGTCCAGTTTTCCCAGTTCTATGGGGAGAGCTTTCTAGTTGAACCTGTCTCAAAGATAATCAAGAATCGTGGGTGGAAGCCTGGACGCGTAGTGGAGTTTGGGGCAGGATTAGGCTGGTTTGGTAGAGGCTTAGCTGGTAATCTCGGGATGCTACCAATAATGTCAGTTGACAAGAGACCCTGGCCATTGATCAACCTGGTTAAAGATTTAGAGGTCAAGGAGGATAAGGCAGATATACTTCATAGCATGAAAAAGGATGACTTAATAGTAGCATGCGACATGCTACATTGCCTGGAAGACCCATATGAAGTGATGGCTGGTTTTGACGAGTGGCATATAGCTGTGCTTGAATACATGCCTGAAAATGATGATTTCAGACATAGTTATTCTGAACAGATAACTCGATACGGTGCTAACCCATTGTTGTCGCTCGAAGGGCTGGCTGCAGTGTTTCCAGGTAGAAAGAGCACACTAGCCAAGCTCGACCCATATGTGCTACTCTTAGTGGAACCAGCCAAATAAGGAGGAATAACATGACAATCAGTATAAACGCTGGCAATCTTTGGACTCATTCTTATCTCGATAAAGTCATACAGCTGAACAAGAAATATCAAGATGTTCAAGTGAAGTCCCTATTCGGCAGCATTGCTCATCTTACACCTACTGCTAGGTCGTTCGACCGCATACCAGACAGACCAGGAGATTTCATAGAAGCCTACGTGAAGAAGGCTAAGGAAAACGGCATAAATATCCGTTATACCCTTAACCAGAGCTGTATAGGCTCGATCCAGGACTTCAGAGACTACTTCGATAACTCATTAAAAGCTATCTTATACTGGCTCCGTAGCATCGGCGTAGATGAATGGACAGTTGCCTCACCACTATTGATAGAGCTCCTTGGGAACATGTTCCCAGATGATTTTATTGAAGTATCGACAATTGCTGAGGTCTCTACTGTGCAAGACGCAGTGCGTTGGTCTGACCTCGGGGCAAACGCAGTCAATGTATCTACATCAATCAACAGAGATTTCAAGCGGCTCTTGAGCATAGGTAAAGAGCTCCAAGTATCTATCCTATGCAACGAAGCCTGCTTGTTTAGATGTGCATGGCGGCGTGAGTGCTACAATCTCAGCTCACATGATAGCAGAAGGTCCGAGGGTCTATTCGGTTACTACCCATTTAGCAGGTGTAATGAAGTTAGACTGGAGCATCCAGAGGAATGGCTAAGGTCGAGGTTAGTGGTACCCCAATGGATACCTGAATACGAGAATAGGAGCACTGTTACCAACTTCAAGGTTGCATATAGGACACATCCTGAAGAAGTAGCAATTCCGCTGCTTGAGGCATACATGAGACTATATTTCACAGGCAACCTATGTGCACTGTGGCCAACCATCTCGAAGCTTGGTAATACTCCTGAACCGAAAGACGTTACTAACATACCGTGTGATAAGCTCGATGAACTTATGTTTATCAATCACTGGTTTGACGGTGACCTTTGCAGTAATCAAGTATGTGACGTTAGCTGCTTCCATTGTAGCAACATATACGGTAAGTGTAAGGCATAGGTGGCGGGGTGGGTCTAAAAGAGAAGAAGCGGTCAGGGGATTATGTTTCCAAAGGTACGAAGAGGGAAGTCCTCGAGTTCATACACTATTATTCGGTTCATCACGATTCGTATCCTACTGTTGATGATATTGCTATGAAGATGGGGCGTCCTAGGAAAGTCATGGCACAATTCATGAGTAGGTATGCGCGGTTTGGGATAGTCGAAGCATTCAAAGAGCAGGGCGAGAAAACGAAGTATGGCCCAGGCCTAAACTGGGAGAAGATAGACAACCTTGAGTGGAGGAAATTCTTTAGGGCGGGAATATGCCCTAAGTGTCGTCGAAAAGGTGTTCTTGGAATTAAGTGCCCTACATATATCAGGTATAGGTGTAAATGGTGTCATATTGAGTGGCGTGAGAGTCTTGAGTGGACTAAGAGAGAGATACTTGATGATATAGAGAGACAAGCCAAGAGGACTGAAAAGCAATGGTCGAGAACTTAACTATTGAGAGTGGTCCTAACGCATTAACAAGTGAGTTTCTCGATTGAGAACTTGATTATTGGGGAGCGGTGCTAACATGTTAATAAGCGAGTTTCTAGGCTGGTCCTAACGCATTAACAAGTGAGTTTCTAGGCTGAGTCTTAAAGCATATACAGTAAGAAAATTACAAGACATAGTCTGATAATACAAATGGTAATAAAAAATAATAATAGGATAGATCTAGATGATTCTCTATCAATCGAAAATTGTAGGCAGACGGCAAAAAAGTAAAAGTTTGCCGTCATTTCACTAATAATCATACTGGAGGATTTTAGGGCAGGTGACCAAAAGCCAAATAAAACTCTTCTATATGGCTACCGCTCATAGAAAATAAACAATGAAGACACCTCTAGAGCGCAGGATAGCGTACAGGCAAAGCCATTTAGCGTTGTGGGTCAACGACAAACTCCGTATGGTCGAGGTTAACAAGAGGCCATATACTAATACCTGTGAGCTGTGTGGCCTACTGAAATTAAAGGGCCCTTGCTGCATTACCACCATTGGGACGACGCAAAACCTTGGCAAGGTGTGTGGGTATGCAGTAGTTGTCACCACTTTGCAGAACAGCTAGATCACGGACGTATAGGATATCAGAAGGATAGTCGTGTGATCAATTACATGATTCTGAAGATGAAGATCACGAGGAAGATTTGAAGAAGAAAACTAGTGGTAAAGACCAGTGGGATCTCGAAGCCCCATTTGATATGCCCTCATCACTTGAGGAGCTTCTTGAATCCCAACCATTTACCGAGGCAGGTGGCTCAGACTCTGTCACGGCTGGTACTCGAATACCTAAATGGTTGTTCAGGAGAGTCGTGAAGCTCACTGAGATTG
>Ga0299915_10000127_pt1 | contig 56411 bp, 35 predicted proteins | sample RVTome_13_FD_200263 | JGI IMG/M metagenome (GOLD analysis project Ga0299915, IMG submission 200263) | Soil microbial communities from uranium-contaminated site in the Upper Colorado River Basin, Wyoming, United States - RVT92D227 (version 2) ...
GCGGATCGGCTCGAGTAAGTTGTGAAAGTGGAGAGCGTCCCCTGGGTCCGAGGTCGAGGAGGTTGCGGAAGTGGAGAGGGTCCCTTAGTAAGGCTGCATGTGGCAGCTCCGGATGGGTGCGGTCCAGCTTCGTTCGACGGATGATCTGCATGCGAATCTCGCGACGTGTCGCGAGCTCGTGGGGCGAGCCGCCGCCGATGGCGCGCAGGTCGCGGTGTTGCCGGAATGTTTCGCGTTTCTCGGCCGCGGCGAGGGTGACAAGCTCCCGATCGCGGAGGACTTCGAGCGCGGGGGGCCGATCCTCGACACGCTCCGCGAGCTGGCCGTCGCGCGGGGGGTCTGGATCGTCGGGGGCGGCATGCCCGAGATCGTGCCCGGCGACCCGAACCGAACCTACAACACCGCGATCGTGATCGAACCGAGCGGCAAGCTCGTGGCGCGGTATCGCAAGATCCACCTGTTCGATGTCGACATCCCCGGTGGCGCGACGCTGCGCGAGTCGGATGCGACGTGTGCCGGTGATGCGCTCGTCGTCGTCGAGATCGGCGGCGCGAAGGTCGGGCTGTCGATCTGCTACGACGTGCGGTTTCCCGAGCTGTATCGCAGCCTCGTCAAGGACCACGGAGCGGAGGTGTTGCTCGTGCCCGCGGCGTTCACCGCGCACACCGGCGCTGCGCACTGGCACCTGATGCTGCGCGCGCGCGCCGTCGAGAATCAGGCGTGGGTCGTCGCTCCTGCGCAGTGGGGACGCCACAACGACAAGCGCGCGAGCTTCGGTCACACGCTGGTGGTCGATCCGTGGGGCGCGGTCGTCGACGAGCGCCCCGAGGGCGATGGCGTGGTGCTCGCCACGCTCGATGGCGCGACGGTCGCGCAGCGGCGCACGCAGATGCCGTGCCTGACGCACGCCGTGCTGTGGAAGTGAGCACGCTGCCTGTGCGGCGGTGGAACATGGGGAAGCCCGAGGACGGGACGCCCGGAATGAACGCCATGGACGCCACACGACGCCAGCAGGAAGCGCCATCAGAGATCGATCTTGGAAACCCGCCGAGAAAACCTCGTCGTGCCTGATGGCGTCGTGGCGTTCCTCCGAAACGTGGCCAAGGTTCGAGGCTGCGAAGCGGGCCACGTGGAACGGCGAAGTTTCGAGCTGTCCGGTCTTCAACGGCTCGAGCCGCCGCTGGCTCGCTCGATCGCACCACTGCCGGTCGCGCTTCCAGAACCCGCGCTCTTGCCGGCTGCGCTTCCAGAGCCCGTGCTCGCGCTACCGGCCGCGCTGCCCTTCGCGCTGCTGCTCGCCGCCCGCGCCCGGTCGAGCTCGCGCTGGATTGCAGCGGTTCGCTCGGCCTCGGTCATGTTCGGTCCGATGTGCTCGAAGTGCTGACTGCCGCTTCCAACGTCGACGGTGCCCGGCTTGGGCATCGCCACGGAGGCCGAGCCCAGCTCGTCGAAGCCCGTCACGAACTTGGAGACCGAGTCGGCGCACGGTCGCTGGACGACGATCAGCATCACGAGCAGTGCACCGGTCAGAGCGACCTTGAGGAGCGCACCGCTCGACAGCCGAAACCCGCGACCACGCGGGAGGCGAGGCACCGTCTCGTCGTCGAGCGCTCGGGCGCGACGGGCCCGACGCCGTTCGTGAGCGCGCGCTTCGGCCTCGATCGCCTCGTCCCGATCGCGAGTCGGGCTCGCGGCCGCGACCCGGTTCGGTTCGTCGGCGGGATCTGACGAGGTCTGTCCCGCGAGCGCTGGCTCGTCGGACACCGGTTCGTCGGACTTCGTGCTCACACGAAGGGGATACCGCGCTTGAGGCGCGATCGCTACGCCAGCGAGCAAGTGCCCTCGGACTAGACGATCGCGAGGTCGACCAGCTCGAGCTCCGCGTTACTACGACCCTGAAAGGTCGAGACCGTCGGAAGAAACGCCAGATCGAGGTGCGCGCCGACCTCGACGGGACGGTCGCCGAGCCCGAAGCCGATCGCGCTGCGCGTGGTGCTCTGGTTGTCCTCGATCGTCAGCTTGAGATGCGTGCCGTTGCCGACGCGGCGGACGGCGGTGACCCGCGAGTTGCGGGTGACGAGGACCGGTGGCGGGTTGTGCTGGCCGAACGGGCCGAGCCCGGCGAGCTCCTGGGCGAGCCGCTCGTCGACCTCGGCGAGGCGCACCTCGGCATCGATCTCGCGGCCCGCGACGACGGGACCGGAGCCTTCTGCCAGTCGCGCACACGCGGTGCCGAGTGCTTCGGTCAGCGCGCCGATCGATTCGCGCCGCATCGTGAAGCCCGCCGCCGCGGCATGTCCGCCGAACCGATCGAGACAGCCTTCGGCCGATCGAGCGGCTGCGTTGAGCGCCTCGTAGAGGTTCACACCTGCGCCGCATCCGGACGGTGACGGCGTCCGAGCCGACCCGCGCCCGATTCCGGTCACCGGATCGATCCCGACGACGAACGCGGGCCGCTGGTAGCGATCGACGAGCTTCGACGCCACGAGCCCGACGATGCCGGTGGGCCAGCCCTCGCCCGCGATCACGATCGCCGGCCCAGGATCGCCGTCCCCGATCCGCGCGGCGATCGACTCGAGCGCCTCCGTCACCACGCGATCCTGGATCTGCCGGCGCTCCGTATTTGCTTCCTCGAGCGCCTGTGCGCGGGCCGGTGCGGTCTCCGCATCCGCGAGCAGCAGCGCGAGCGAGGGTTCCGCGGCACCGAGCCGGCCCGGGGCGTTGATCCGCGGGGCGAGCTTCCAGGCAACCATCCGGGCATCGACCTCGCGATCGCCGACACCGGCTGAAGCGAGCAGGGCCCTGACGCCGGGGCGTGCTCGGGTCTGCAGGCAGCGCAGGCCGAGCGAGGTCAGGATCCGATTCTCCGACGTGAGCGGCACGAGGTCCGCGATCGTACCGAGCGCGACGAGATCGAGCAGGTCACGGACATCAGGCTCGCGACGGCCTGCTCCGCCAGCGGCCGCAGACGACGAGAAATGTCCACGATCGCGGAGCTCGGTTCGCAGCGCCGCGGCGACGTAGAACATCAGCCCGACCGAAGCCATCCCGCGAAACGGAAACGTCGAGTCCGCACGGAACGGGTTCACGAGCGCGAGCGCCGGGTGAAGGCCGAGGCGGTCGGCCGATGGCACCGTGTGGTGATCGACGACGATCACCTCGACGCCGAGTGCCGCCGCCGCGGCGATCGCCTCGAGATCGTTGGTGCCGCAATCGCCGGTCACCACGAGGCTGCACTGGCGGTTCGCGAAGTCCGCGGCCGCCGCAGTGGTGAAGCCATACCCTGCATCGCGACGCGCCACCGCGCACTCGACCGTTGCACCGGTCGCGCGAAGGAACGACGTGAGCAGCGCCGCGCTCGTCACTCCATCGACGTCGTAGTCCCCGAACACGCCGATCCGCTCACCTTGCGTCACCGCATCGGCGAGCCGATCGACCGCGCGCTTGAGACCGGCCAAGCCTGCCGGTGGCCGGAGCGCGGCCAGGCGTGGATCGATGAAGCCCTGCGCGTCGTTCGGCTCGATGACGCCGCGACCGACCAGGCACCGCGCGGTCGCAGGACGGACGCGGAGCGTGGCAGCGAGACGACGAACCAGTTGGTCGTCGGCGGGACGAAGCCGTAGCTGTGCCAGCGAGCCGCCAGGCGAGCAAATACCCTTGGGGTGCACCCGCGCAACCTAGTGCGCCGGTCTGACAAAACCCCAACGATCCCGGGATCGTCTCGGCGAGCGATCGCGTCGCTCTACTCGTCGGGCGTGTCGGTCTTCGAGGACGTAGCGGGAGCCACGGCCTCGGCTCTGCGCCGCGCCGGCGCCGGGCCCGAGTAGTACCTCTTCGAGATGAAGAGGAAGAACGGTGGGGCGAGGAACAGCGACGAGTAGGCGCCGACGATCACCCCGACGTTCATCGCGAACGCGAAGTTCTGCACGAGCCCGGCACCGAAGATGTTCATCAGCAGGGTCGTCGCGAACACCGTCGCCGACGTCAGCATCGAGCGGACCAGCACCTCGTTGAGCGAGATGTCGACGATACGCTCGAGCGTCTTGTCCTTGAGCTTGGCCTGGTTCTCGCGGATTCGATCGAAGATGACGACCGTATCGTTGACCGAGAACCCGACGACGGTGAGCAGGCCGGCGACCGAGGTCAGCGATACCTCCGTCCACGTCACGGCGAAGATCCCGATCACCATGACCGCGTCGTGGATCGTCGCGAACGCGGCACCGGGCGCGTACCGGATGTCGAACCGGAAGGCGAGGTACAGCATGATCAGGAGGATCGCGTAGACGATCGACTTGATGCCGTCATCGCGCAGCTTGCTGCCGGCCTTCGCGCCGACGCCGTAGCTCTGCACCACGAGGACGCTGGTGTTCGTCCCGAGTGTCTTCTCGAACATCTGCTGGTACTGGCGGTCGATGCCCCAGATCCCGTACCACTGGTTGTATTCCTTGGTGCCCTCGTCGCGCGTGGCGTACTGCAGCTTCTCCTCGTCCGACCACGGCTTGACCTCGAGCTTCTTGCCGCTGTTGTCGATCGTCGCGAAGAACGCCGCGGCCTCCTCATTCGTGATCGGCGCGAGCGACTTCACGTTGAAGCGGTCGCCGGACCACGTGACGCGGCTGATCTTGCGGTTGCGTGTGGGGTCCGTGGACTTGTCGTCCCCGAATTCCTTGATGAACGCCGCCCTCGCCCGCTCCTTCACGTCCTCGGCGAGCGCCGAGAACCTCGGCGTGCGCACGACGATCCCTTCGATGTGAACGTCGTTCTCGTCTTCCCACTCGATCTCGGAGACGTCGATGCCGTCCTCGTCAGCGTGCTCGAGCGCCTCGCGGATCTTGCCCGGATCGACCTTGATGTACTTGTCGGTGGCCTTGTCCTTGAACGCGACGACGATCTCGGTGCCGCCCTTGAAGTCGATCGTCCAGTTCATGTAGTCGCCGCGGACGGCCTTGTTGACGAACATCGACCCGATGCTCGCCAACATCAACAACGACGACAGGAGCAGCCACGTCCTGAACTTGGAGACGAACTGGAAGTTGTTCCCTGGAGGCAGCAGATATCGAAACTTGTGGTGCTCGCTCATGGCTGCCTCAGATCGAGATGGTCGCCATCTGGCCCTTCTTCTTGGCGATGTACCAATCGAAGAAGATGCGAGTGACCCAGATGTTGGTGGTGATGGTGGTGAACACGCCGACGAGGAGCAGCGTGGCGAAGCCCTTGATCGGACCCGAGCCGTACTGGAGCAGGACCCAACCGGCGGCGGCCGTGGTCATCTGGCCGTCGAGGATCGCCGAGAACGCGCGCGAGAACCCGAGGTCCACCGCGCCGCGGACGCTCTTCCCGAGCAACAGCTCGTCACGGATGCGTTCGTAGATGAGGATGTTGCCGTCGACGGTCATGCCGATCGAGAGCACGATGGCCGCGACTCCGGGGAGCGTCAGGGTCGCGCCGAACGCCGCCATCACGGCGAGCGTCAGCAGGTTGTGGAACACCACGGCGAACACCGAGATCCAACCGGACCAGCGGTAGATCCCGACCATGATGAGGACGACGAGGATGACGCCGAGCCCGAACGACAGCTTGGTCTTGTCGATCGCGTCGCGCCCGAGCGTCGGGCCGACCTCGGAGAGCGACTCCTCGCGAAGCGGTGCCGGCAGCGAGCCGGTCTTGAGCACGTTGACGAGATCGTCGCGCTCCTTGAGCTGACGATCGGGATCCGAGCCGCCCATCGTGATCGAGGCGCGGCCGCCCCGGATGGCGCCGTTGATGATCGGCGCGCTCTTCACCTTGTCGTCGAGAATCGTGGCGAGCTTCTGGCCGACGATCTGCGCCGTGAGATCGCCGAACACGCGACCGCCGTAGCGGTTGAAGTTGAGCAGCACGATCGGACGGCCGGTGTTCGGCTCGAAGCTGCCCGAGGCGTCGGTGATCGCGGTGCCCGTCAGCCGGACCGCGCGCTCGAGGTAGTAGGAGCGCCAGTACGGGGTCCGGTCCTGGCCGAGCTCGGGCTCGATCAGCTCGTAGCCGATCTGGTGATCGTCGGGGACCTTGAAGGCCGGGTTCTGGGCCGCGAGCGCATCGAGGTACTTGCCGATGAGGTACCAGCCCTTGAGATCGCAGCGGACCTTGCCGTTCTCGATCTGCTTGGCCTTCTCCTTGTCGTTCTTCTTGAGGCAGCCGATCTTCTTCGCCTGCTCGACGGGGGTCGGCTCGTTGTTGCGATCGAACCCCTTCAGGAAGAAGTCGGTGTGCAGCTTGTCGCTCTCCTCGGGCCGCCACTGATCGATCTCGGCGTAGACGTGCATCTCCTTCGCGAGCGGATCGGTCGGATCGCCGACCTTGGCTCCGTCGATCAGCGCGGCCTGGATCTTGTCGAGGTCGCCGACGTGCACGTAGAGGTCGTTCATGAACTTCGACCCGGACAGGTTGTCCTTGGAGCCGTCGTCGACGACCTTGAACTCGAGCTTCGCGGTACGCGCGATCAGATCGCGGGTCGGCGCGGTGGCCTCGGGGTCGAGGCCCGGGAGCTCGACGATGATCTGCTCGTCCTTGAGGACGACGCTCGGCTCGGCGACACCCTTCTCGTCGATGCGCTCGCGGATCGTGGTGACGGCGTTATCGAGCGCCGCCTTCTTGATCGTCTCGGCGTACGAGCTCGAGACCTTGAAGCAGATCGCGAGCGGCCCGTCGCTGGCCTCGCACTCGCGCGACTCGACCGTGTCCCCGTAATCGGATCGGATCAACCCCTCGATCTCGAGCTTCTTCGCGGCGTCGGGCGGGATCACGGTGACCGCACCGAGCGGTGACAACGGCGACCGGACGATCGCGGCGACCTTCGGCTCCTCGTTGAACCGCGCCTTCAGATCGCGCTCGAGCTCGGACGCGCGATCGACGATCGCGGTGTTGAGGTCGATGCTGTAGACGATGTGAAGCCCGCCCTTGAGATCCAGCCCGAGATTGATCTTCTTCTCGAACGGGAACCACGAAGGCAGGTCTTCCTTCTCGCGGATCGATGGCGTGAGAATTCCCACGCACAGTAAGACGAGGCCGAGCAGGGCAATCGTCCGCCACTTGAGACTACGGTCCATTGATGACCTCGTTACCGAACCTAGCGAAATCTAGACGAACGAAAGCTTACGCGGCGCTCTTCTTGGCGGACTCGGGGACCTTGCCGTCCCACTTGCCCTCGACGTACGCGCGGGGAACGCGAACGCGAACCTTCTCCTGGAGCTCGAGCACCAGGACGCCGTCGTCCGACACGCCGGTGATCTTGCCGATCATGCCGCCGCGGGTGATCACTTCATCCCCCTTGCCGAGCTTGCCGAGCATGGCGGCATGCTCCTTCTGCTTCCTGACCTGAGGGCGGATCAGGATGAAGTAAAAGATCCCGAACATCACGAGCATCATCACGATCGGTTGCATGGCTGACATGGCGTCTCCAACTCGTCTGTCTAGCTTGTCGGTCCCATCGGCGGGCGGGCGACATCACTAGGAAAAAGCAGCGGTTGCGTAGCATCCGCCACAGATGCGGTCAAGCACGCAGGCCCTCGCTCAGGATCCGGTCCCGAATGCGGCGGACGTGACGCGCGTAGAACGTGAGGTTGTGCAGGGTTGCGAGGCGCGAGTAGAGGATCTCTTTCGAGATGTAAAGATGTCGCAGGTACGCGCGCGAGTGGGTCCGGCACGTGGCGCACGGGCACTCGGAGTCGATCGGGCCGAGGTCGGTTCGGTACTGAGCGTTGGGAATGTTCACTTTCCCGTGCAACGTGAAGAGGTAGCCGTTGCGCGCGTTGCGGGTCGGCATCACGCAGTCGAACATGTCGATGCCCGCCGCGATCCCGCGTTCGAGATCGGCCGGCGTCCCGACACCCATGAGGTAGCGCGGACGATCGGCCGGCAGCGTGTGCGCGACCTCGTCGAGGACCCGATAGGTATCGTCGAGGTTCTCGCCGACGGCGAGCCCACCGAGGGCGTGGCCGTCGAAGTCGAGCTGGGTGATCGCCGCGGCGTGACGCTGCCGGCGCGCGGTATCGATGCCGCCCTGGATGATTCCGAACAGCGCCTGTCCACTCGCACGAGGTGCGGCGCGACACCGCTTCGCCCACGCGGTCGTGCGATCGAGCGCGAGCTCCTGCACGTCGGATGGCGCGTCGCCGGGCGGACATTGATCGAAGCACATGACGATGTCCGAACCGAGCACCTGTTGGATGGACATCGAGACCTCGGGTGTCAACCGGTGTTTCGATCCGTCGATGTGCGAGCGAAACGTGACGCCCTCGTCGTCGATCTCGTTGATCTTGGCGAGCGAGAACACCTGAAACCCGCCTGAGTCCGTGAGGATCGGACGATCCCACGCCGCGAACCGGTGCAGCCCGCCCGCGGCCTCGATCACCTCGAGACCTGGCCGAAGGTACAGGTGATACGTGTTGCCGAGGATGATGCGCGCGTCGATCGGATCGGCGCGCAGCTCGTCGGGCGTCATCGCCTTCACCGTCCCCGCGGTGCCCACCGGCATGAACACCGGCGTCGCGATGTCTCCGCGCGGCGTGTGCAAGATGCCGGCGCGCGCGTGGCCGAGCGTCGCGATCAGCTCGTACGAGAAGCCCGGCGTGGGGAGATCGAATCGCATGCGAAGGTGGCGCGGGCACCTTATACCCGATCGGCCCGATCGGCCCGGTGCAGCAACATCGCGTCTCCGTAGCTGAAGAAGCGATAGCGCGCCGTGACCGCGTGGCGATAGGCGGCCAGCACCTGCTCCGTGCCGGCGAACGCACAGACGAGCATCAGCAACGTCGACTCGGGGAGGTGGAAGTTGGTCACGAGGTGATCGACGGCGTGGAACGTGTGGCGGGAGCCGGGATGGATGAACAGCTCGGTCGCGCCTGGACCGGGCGTGACGGTGCGTGGGCCCGTCGCGGCTGCCTCGAGCGCGCGCAGCGCCGTGGTGCCGAGCGCGACGACGGGCCGGCCCGTTGCGACGAGCGTGGCGGTCTCGGCGGGGATGATGTAGCGCTCGCGATGCATCCGGTGCGCCCGCAGATCGTCCTCGCGGATCGGCGCGAACGTGCCCCAGCCGACGTGGAGCGTGACGGTCGCGAGCGAGCTGCCGCGCGCGGCGAGCGCAGCGGCGATCGCGGGCGTCATGTGCAGGCCGGCGGTAGGTGCGGCGACGGCACCAGGGACGCGCGCGAACATCGTCTGGTAGCGCTCGCGATCGGCGGGCTGATCGGCGCGCTCGATGTAGCGCGGCAGCGGGATGTGCCCGTGCTCGTCGAGCAACGCGACCCCATCGCCCGGTGCCGCGATCGCGAGCGAGCCATCGGCGGCACGCTCGGTGAGGATCGCGAGCGCGAGGTCGGTGCCGTCGACCTGGACCGCCTGCCCGGGACGCAGTGGACGGCGCGCGCGCGCGAGGCATCGCCATGCGGTCGTGCCCGCCGGTGACGGCGTCTCGGGCTCGGGCTCGAGGAACAGCAGCTCGACGGCACCGCCGGAACCCTTGTGACACAGCACGCGGGCAGGAATGACCCGCGTGTCGTTCGCGATCAGCAGCGCGCCCGCGGGCAGCCGATCGACGAGCTCGGGGAACGAATGATCCGAGATCGCGCCATCGCCGTGCAAGTGCAGCAACCGGGAGGCATCACGGTCGGCAGCCGGCTGCTGTGCGATCAGCTCGGGCGGCAGCTCGAAGCCGTAGTCGGACGGTGCAAACAAGCGGGGACGCTAGCATCAATCGCCGACGCGGCGATCGAGCCCCAGCGCAACGAGGCCCGTGATCAGCGCCCGGGTTCGGGGTCGGCTCCGGGCGCGCCGCTGCCCTGCTTCTGCTTCTGGTCGTCGAGGCGATCGAACACGTCCGCCGGCACCGTCGCGCGAGACTTCTGGGGGCGCTTCTCGGTGGTCGGCTTGTTCGCCTCGGCGGCGTTTCGCGCGGCGTAGTCCGGATCCGCGAGCGTCGCGGCGCCGGCCACGGCCGCGGCCGCCCCTGCGATCACCGCCGAGTTCGGTTGTGGGACGTTGCGCAGCGCGGGCCCGCCGCCACAAGCCCCGACCACCAGGACGAAAGACCAGAGGAGGGTCCGCATCGTCCCCAGAATACACGGACGCCGGAGCGAAAACGTCACGAAGAAAGTGACCGGTGGGGGTCGCACCCCCGACTCCCGCGTCGTCGCCGGCGTGACGCGCGGGTCCTGCGTGAGGGCGGGCTGCGTCCGACGACGCCGAGCGCTAACCCGATGCAATCGCCGGATGCATCGGGTGTCAGGCGGGGATGCGAGGGGCCATCACGAGACGGAGTGGTAGGCTCGCGACGATGCCTCGATTCGCTCCGGCTGTCGTGATCGTCCTGTGGGCCGGCACGGCGGCCGGCGCTCCGCTCGCGTCGATCCGCGAGGATGTCGATGGCGACGGAACGCAAGACTCGATCGAGCTGACCGCCGATGGGGTGGTGCAGATCGGCGACGCGAGCCGCGCGGCCGTCAAGGTCGCATCCGCCGTGACGAAGGCGCGCATCACGGTCGCTCGCATCCCGAACGGGCACAAGCTCGTCGTCGACGTGACCAGTGGCTCGACGCGCGAGGCGATCGTGCTCGAGCGAGGGAAAGCCTGGCACGTCGCCACCCGGTTTGCGCTCGGTGGGGTCGGGCTCGATCGCGAGTATGGCGTCGAGGTCGAGGCGACCGCGACGGGCATCTATCGCTATCAGACGCGATGGGACGTCCAGCGGTGCGACGACAAGCCGAGCTATCTGTTCGCCGAGCGGCTCGACGGCGCGACGTTCAAGAAGCTCGACAAGATCCCGTCGCAGATCCCCGACACCGCGATGATCCTGCAGCCGCGGCTCGACACGTCCGCCGTCGTGGCGCCGCTGATCTACCAGGCGAAGGCGGCCTCGCATCAACCGGGCACGACCGATGCGGGCGGTCTCGCGATCCCGCGCGAGCTCGACGACGGCCGTATCGACACCGGCTGGCGCGAGGAGCTCGCTGGCAGCGGCGAAGGCCAGTTCTTCACGTTCAAGTCACGCGTCGACACGGCACGCGCACACCAGCTCCGGATCGTCCCGGGAAATCCGACGTCGCCGGCGAACATGAGGGCCTCGAACCGACCCCGCGGGATGGCGATCGTGTCGCGCCAAGGTGCGTGGCGCTTCGAGCTCCCCGACACGGCGAACGAGCCGCTCGGGACCGCGTACGTCATCGATCTGCCGCAGCCCGTGACCGAGTGCGTGACCGTCGTGCTCGACAGCGCGCACGGGCGGCCCGGTGGCGCGACCGCGATCGCCGAGCTCGCGCTCTACGCCGACGGCGAGCGCACGGGCGGCGGTGAGGCCCTGCTCGCGAAGGTGGTCGCCGCCGGGAACTCCGGTGCCACCAGCGCCGCCGCGGCCCTCGCGCGTCGAGGCGCCACGGCTGCCGTTGCGATCGATGCCGAGCTCGCGAAGACCACCGATGCCGGTGCCCGCCGCCGGCTGATCGGTGCCCTCGTCAAGATCCACGATCCGGCGGTCGCGACGAGCCTCGTCCGCGCGGCGACCGAAGGCTGGGTGCGCGACAAGGATCTACTCGACGTGATCGGCGCGCTCGGTGGTGCCGGACAGATCACCGCGCTGCGTGACCTCGCGGCGAGGTCGGGCCTTCCGGCCGAGATCCGGACCGCGGCGGCACGGCGCATCCCACCGAGCGGACCTGGCTTCACGGCCCTCGTCGATCTCGCCGGCAAAGGCCCACGCGAGGTCCGGCGCGCCGTGATCGAGCAGCTCGCCACCGCGCAGGTCGAGCTGGTCGTGCAGGCTGCGTCGACGCAAGCCGAGGCCGCAACGGCGGGTGACCTGTGGCGCGCCGTGACCCGAAACCTGCGCACGAACCCGACGGGGCGCGCCACGGCGGTCCCGGCGATGATCGCGGCGCTTGCCACGGCTACCGACTACGAACGGCGGTATCGCCTGATCGACGGCGTCGCGACGCACGGTGATGTCGCCGCGCTCGCCACGCTCGAGGCGGTGTTGCGTGCGCTGCCGGCCTTGTCGCATGGATCCGTGCTCCGCCAGGTCGCGATTCGCGGCATCGCCTCCGCACCGCGGCCCGAGGCTGTCTCGATCGTGATCTCCTATGCGCGCGACTCCGATCCCGGCGTTCGGCTCGCCGCGATCTCGGCGCTCGCGAACGCCGAGTCCGACGCCAAGGGCGTGTGGCACGGCGCCGGGCCCGACGCGGTCGATCGCGTGATCATCAACAGCATGGCCGACAGCTGGCCCGAGATCCGGCGGCGCGCAGCCACCGCGCTCGGTTCGCGCTGTCAGCGACCGGGACCCGCCACGGTGCTGTTCGAGGCCGTCGGCAAGGATCGCGACCTCGAGGTCCGCGGCGACGCCCTCACCGCGCTCGTCCAGTGTCAGGCCACCGGCATCCGCGAGCTCTTGCCGCTCACGTGGGATAGCCCGAAGCAACCGATCGCCCTCCGCCAGCGAGCGATCGGTCTCGTCGTCATGCTCGAGGACAAGCAGCTCGCCGCGACGCTCGTCGGCAAGTTCACGCGCTGGCGGGGCCAGGCCCTCGAGAGCAAGGAGGCGATGCTGCTCGCGCAGAGCGCCGCCGCCACGATCGGCCAGCTCGGCCCACCGGGTGCCGCGCAGGCCCTCATCGATGCCCTCGACGACTCCGCGTTCCCCGAGATCGTGTCGTCCGCTGCGCTCGCGCTCGGCGCGCTCGGCCCCGCGTGCCCTGCCACGGCGAAGGCGAAGCTCACTGCCCTGTCGCGCTCCGATGACCAGGCCGCGATCGCCGCGAAGCGTGCCGCCGCGCAGTGCGGCCGCTAAGCACACCGATCGGTCAGCAACCGTTGAGAGCTCGAACGCGCGAGCGATCAAGCTCCGCGCCGAGACCACGTCCATGCCGGTCACTCGCAGGTCGTGATGTCCACCGTGATCGAGTCGATGGCCCACAGCGCCAAGGCCTGCAGGCTGGCGTTCCTGCTCTCGAAGCGCAGCCGTACCGACTTCCCGAAGAAGAACATATCCGTGGTCGAGCCACGCGATGGCGTGATCTCCTTGGTCCGCGCGACCCACTGCGCTTGTGCCGAAGACACCGACGTCAGATTGCGAATGATTCCATCGCCGACCAGATGAAGGCGCAGGATGTTGATCGACTCCACGTCGCTCTGGGTCTTGGACAGGAACGAGAAGACGACCGATGTCGCATCTGCCGGGATGAGGAACGGGGACGACGTGAGGGTCTCGACCGCGAAGGCCGGATCGCCGAAGAGCGCGACGTTGGGCTGCGACGGCGCCTCTGGAGCCGCAACGACCATGGTGTCGTGGCTCGCCTCCCAGCCGGCGCCGATCGGAGCGTCGTCGAAGCTACCGTTGACCACCAGCACGCTCTGCCGCGTACAGCCATCACCTGCATCGGGCTGCGCATCGCGTGACACGCTCGCGTCCTGCGTCGGCTCACCGGGGGAGCTGGTGGAACAAGCTGTGATCGAGATCGCGAGCAAGATGGGGCGCATTGCTAACGGATGGCATTGGCCACCGAGCGCCGCGTATAGCCGTGCGCCACAGGAGTACACGATCGCGCCACCCAGGTGCGTTCCGAGCCCGAGCCCGAAATCGCTGTGAGCATGGCCACGACTCGCAGCACACAGCATGACCGGCGAACTGGAACACGTCGAGACGCTCGTGCTCGCTCATATCCGTTCCATACTGGGACGGTCCAGGATGGAATCGTGTTCGACAGTTCCACTGGAATCTCATCATGAAGTTCTACAGCGGAGCCCACACCTACCGGTTCGAGGGCGGCCATTCCACGATCTCGCCGGTCGGCGAGTGGCTCGAGGCAGGGGCGCCCGCACTCGGGACGCTCGACGCGGTCTACCTGACGGCGTTCTTCCGGCACGCCCCGCCGCGGGCGCCGAACGCACGGCATGCGGACTTCGAAAAGAGGCTCCGTGCCCTGCCAAAGGTGACGCGCGCGCGAAAGGGGCGTGAGGTCTCGCTCGCGTTCGCGGTGGACGACGTCAGCGGCGAGGCGGTGGACGAGCTCCGAAGCAAGCGTGACGTGGGGCTCTTCTGCCTGGTCGCTGAACGGGCGCTCGCCGAGCTCGCGCGCGTGTTGCCCACGGTCGTGAAGGTCGACGAGAGGCACGTCGCCGCCTTCTTGCGTGCGAAGCAAAGGCAGCTCCCTCGGAAGGAGAAGTCGCTCGAAGGCTTCATCGCCCGGCTGCGCGCTACGAGGGCGGCGGCCAGCGACAAGCTTCGCGAAGTGCTCGTGGAAACGTGGAGCCGGGCGCTGCTCGAGCTAGGGTTCGCCCGGCGGGGGAGCTCGTTCCGGCGCACGACGGTCCGCGGCATCGAGGTGGTCCGCATCGAGCGAGCGCCGTTCTTCCAGGTGAACCTCTACGTTGCACCGCCGAGCGCGGCCAAAGGCACGGACGCTGCCCTCGCAACGCGTGTCGCGCAGCGGCACGCCCGCGCCTGGATGTCCGGTGAGGACGACAGGACGGTGGCGACGCTGGCGAACCTGCTCTACGTCGATGAGATCGTCCCGCCGACCGAAGTGGCCGCCCGCGCGCTCGCTGCCAGGCAGGTCCGCGCGGCGCGGGGAGGAGGGCTTCGCCCGGTCGCCAAGGCGCCGACCCGTGCGTCGGCAAAGCGAGGATCGAAGCGTGCGGTGGGCGCGCTGTCGGCAGGCGCCTCGCCAAGCCGGGCTCGCTGACGCGCTAGTCGCGTTGGCGTGCCAGGCTCGGGGCGCTGTTCCCCACCTGGCGTGCTCGACGGCGGGGACCTTGATGCGCCGCTCGCCCGCGTCGATTGGGCGACACTTCTCAAGCGAACCTTCGCGATCGACGTTCGCGTGAGCCTTCGCGACGCACCCGAAGCGATGAGGTCACTGTGCGCCATCCACTGTCAACCAAGAACGGGCCGCGCGATTCGACCGAGAGCGTATCCTCGCGCGCCAAAGGAATGGCCGACATGAGATCATCGATGCGCTGGTTCGCCGGTTCTGTGCTCGTGGCCGCGTTCGGATGCGGTGGCACGAGTGCTCCACTCGAAGTCTCGTCGAGCCGACCATCCACGGGCACGCCGGATCCGAGTCCGCCGCTCGCGAGATCGTATTACCGGATCGTCCCGAACGGAGACGCGGCCGCATTGGTGCCGCGACCTGATGACGAGTTAGCACGGGCCTGTACGGCCAACGACGACCTCACGGCGGTCGCGCAGCGATATCAGCTCTGTAACGTGGACCCCTCCGGGGCCGACTTCGTGGCGCGGATCAACCGACTGTCCATGGCAGACGCGCTCGCCGTGAAACGGGCGCTCGAATGCAGGCTGCGCTTCGCGGCCCACGCAGAGACCGACGCCAGCGGCAAGATCCTCGTCATCGCCGTGTGGCCCGACCCATCAAGTGACGATGTTTGGACGCTGTGCACGAAGCCCGGCCGATCGGGTTTGGGCGTGGAGCTATGCGCGTATCACTCGCCGGAGCATCACACGCTCGAGGCGCGCTACTTCGGCAGCGAGGACAACCTCGTCCTCGCGTCGCGTCTGAACGCGCTCTACGGGATCGACGACCGATCGGGATCCGTCACTTGCCGGTCAGCCGCAGCTCCTTGAACAGCCGAAGGGATCGAAGCACGGCAGATCAGGAATCGGTGCTCCAGCCGTGGAACATGCGGTCGGTGGGTGCGCAGGCTCCGGCCTTGCTGCGATCGCCAATTGCGTGGCACGGGCGGAGCCGCGCGCAGGTCACTTCGTTACGAGGAGCGTTGAGCTCGGCCGGATTGAGGCCCGGTACACGTCGAGACGCTCGTGCTCCAGCTCGCTCAGGTCCAGGCGATCAACCGTCACTGCAACGATGAGAGCGCTTCCTTGAGCTTGGGATTGTGGGGCTCGATCTCGAGGCCGCGCTGGAACATGCTCTTGGCCTTCGGGGGCTGGCCGAGCTGCAAGTGAATCTTGCCGAGCGCCCAGTAGACCTCGCCCTTGGTGACGCCGACATCGGTGTCGATGTTCTGGAGGACCAGCGACTGGTAGATCTTGCGGGCCTTCTCCCAGTCCTCGGAGGCGAAGTAGAGCCGGCCGAGCCCGGTCATCGTGTTGACGTCGGTCGGGTTGACGCGCAGGGCTTCCTCGTACGCCGCGAGTGCGCCCGGGCGGTCGCCGCGGGCCTCGAGGATCCCGCCCTGGCGCTGGCGGAACCGGGCGACGTCCTTCATGCGGCGGGCGGCCTTCGCGTCCTCGGCGAGGCGGTCGTAGATCGGCGCAGCCTCGTCGAGCCGACCCGCGGCGAAGTACAGATCCGCGAGCGGGCCGAGGACGCGGATGTCGTTCGGGGCATCGCTGCTGGCGCGCGCGAGGGCCGCGAGGGCCGCCTCGGTGCGGTTCGCCTTGCGCTCGAGGTCGGCGAGCTCGACGAGGATGGCGACGCGCTCGGCGGGCACGTGGATCGTGGAGACCCGCCGCTGGAGCATGTCGGCGAGCAGCGGGCCGTCGCGGCGATCGCGAGCGAGCTTCTCGAGCGCGGGGATCGCGCCGGCGTGCTGGGGGTCGTGCTTGAGCGCCTGCTGGAGGTGGAGGACCGCGGTCTCGGAGTCCGAGTCCCCGACCCGCGCGACCTCGGCGAGCCGGAAGAACAGATCGGCGGCATCGCGTCCGGTGGGCGAGAGCTTGAGCGCTTGCTCGAGCGTGGCCTTGCACTTGTCCCAGTCGCCCGCGCGCTCGTAGATCTTCGAGAGCCGCGTGAGCGCGGCGACCGAGCCGGGCTCGCGCTGCAAGATCTTCTCGAGGATCTCGCCCGCGGCGTCCGGGTTGTCGAGCTTGGCTTCCCATACGTCGGCGGCTCGCGCCAGCGCTGCGATCTCCGCGGCGCCATCGTTGAGCAGCGCCTGCAGCTCGGCGAAGCGCTCGAGCAGATCGACCAGATCGTGCCAGCGCCCGGCGGCGGCGAGCAGGCGCTCGAGGTTCGCGTACGCCGGCTGATACGCGTTGTCGACGTCGAGCGCTGCGAACCACGCGGCGATCGCATCGTCGATGGAGTTGCGCTTGTCCTCGGCGACCTTGGCCATCTCGGCGTGGATCGCGACGCGATCCCAGGTCGACCGAGCGAGCCCGAGGCGGCGGGTCTGGATGTCCGCGACGGCCATCCAGTCACCGGCCTTGCCGTACGAGTGCTCGAGCGAACCGAGCGCGGAGAGATCATCGGGATCGAGATCGAGCACGGCCTGCCACGCATTGACGGCGCGCGGCGTGTCGCTCTCGAGCTGGGCGATCTCGACGCGTAGCTTCTTCTCGTCCTCCGGAGAGCCGCCGAGGCGAGCCGAGCGAGCGAGCGTCTCGATCAGCTCGGCACGGTCACCGACCGCACGGTAGAGGTGAGCGAGCTCGTCGAGCGCCTCGCGATCGGTGTCGTCGGCCTCGACGAACTCGCGCCATGCCGCGATCGCACCGGCACGGTCCCCTGCCCGCTCGCAGATCAGCGCGACCTCGGCGAACGCCGCGCGCTTCTCCGGGATCGCTGCGATCACGCGGCCGCGCTGGCGCAGGGCCTCGGCGAGCGCCGGCTCGTCACCCTTCTGACGCAGGATCTTGATCAGATCCTCGAGCGCCAGCAGCCCGGAGGCCGAGACCGAGGGATCGAGGGCGAGCGCCGCACGATAGGATGCGGCGGCTTCGTCGAGCTGGCCGAGCCGCTTGCGCTGGATGCGCCCGAGGAACGTGAGCAAGAGGACCTGGACCTCGATCTCGCGACTGCCGGCATCCGGCGCGTGGACGATCGCCGAGACTCGCGACGCGACCTCGGGCCACTGCCCGAGCCGCTCGGCGAGCCGATCGGTCTCGTTGAGCGCCTGTCCCGACGATGGATCGGTGGCAAGCCAGCGCAGCGCCGCATCGAGCGCGCGGCCGCGATCGCCGAGCCGCTGCTCGGCGAGCTCGACGATGCGCGCGAGCAGGTTCGCCCGATCGATCGGATCCGACGTGACCTCGAGGCGCGCCTCGAGCACGCCGACGAGCCGCGGCGCATCGCCGTCCTGGTCGAACAACGGCTCGAGGATCTCGACGATCTCGGCACGCAGCTCGACCTTCGTGGCGAGCAACATACGCTCGAGCGCGGCGCGGGATCCCGGATGCGTCGGGGCGATGCCGAGGACCTCGCGGTGGGCCGCCACCGCCGCGTGCGGATCGTTCAGCGTCGCTTCCTGGAGCTCACCGAGCCGAAACAGATACTCCGCGATCTGCGCGTCGTCCTCGGTCGCGTCGGCCTGACGGCGCAGCACGCTCGCGAGCTCGGCCGATCGGTTCGATCGGGCGAGCACGCGCTCCAGCGCCGTCAGCGGGGGCTTCGGATCGGAACCGTGCGAGGCGCGCTCGAACGCAGCAGCAGCACGATCGAGATCCGAGAGGCGGTCCTCGGCGATCTGGCCGAGCCGCATCGCGTACGTCTGCTCGGCATCGGGCGCGAGCGAGACCTCGAGTAGCTGATCGAGGCGGGCGGCGAGATCGAGCCACAGCTGCGGTTGCGTCTCGGCGATCCGCAACAGCGGCGCGAGCAGCTCCACGTCCTCGGGATCGGCGGCGATCGCACGCGACCACACGGCGAACGCCGCGGCCGGGTTCTCGGCGAGCGTCTCGTGGACCTCGGCGAGTGCCGCCCAGTCCGCACGGTGATCGCCGTCGGGGGAGCTGGTGAGGCGGCGCTCGTAGACCCGCGCGAGCCCTGCCGCATCCCTGTCGGCGCGATAGATGCGCTCGAGGATCGGCGTCACGGTCTCGACGTGAGCGTCCTTGGCCATCAACGCCTCGAGCGCGCCTCGGCCGGCCTCGTGTGACGACAGGACCTGGAGCACGGCGCCGTAGCGCGGGATCGCCGCGTCGGGATCGTGGAGCTCGAGCTCGACGAGGTGCGCGGCTCGGAACGCGAGATCGGCGCGGTCGCGCGCGGCGATCGCGAGGAGCGCCCGGCGATCGACGACGTCGAGCAGCTCGGGCCACAGCTTCTCCTTCGCGTAGATCCGATCGAGCTCGGCGAGCGCGGCTCCCTCGCCCGCATCGTCGTCGAGGATCGAGGTCAGCTGACCGATCGCCTGGTAGATATCGGAGAGCTCCTGCTCGTAGACCTTCGCGGCAGCATGGCGCAGCTCCTGGCGCGCACGCAGATCGGTCGTCAGCTCGATCTTGCGCTCGAGCGTGTTCGCGAGCTCGCGGCCGTCGCGGGTCTCTCGATAGAGCCGCTCGAGCGAGTCGAGCGCAGCGAGATCGGAGTCGTCGACGCCGAGCACGTTCTTGTACGCGGCGATCGCCGCCGTCGGATCGTTCAGCACCTCCTCGTAGAGCGAGGCGACGCGGTGCAGGAGCACCAGCCGCACGCTCGCGTCCTCGGACAGCTCGGCACGCCGCGCGACGACGAGGACGAGATCGTCGACGCGCCCCGAGGCCGCGAGCAGCCGATCGAGCGCGGACAGCGCGACGACATCGTCGGGCCGCACCTCCTCGACCTTGCGCCACGCCGCGATCGCGCGCGGGACATCGTTGCGATGCACCTCGTGGATCTCTGCCGCGCGCGCCCACAGCCCCCCGGCCATGTCCTGGTTCGGTGCGCTCGCCGCGCCACCCTCGAGCGTGGTGACCGCCTCGTCCCACGCCTCGAGCTTGCCGGCGAGCGACAGCAGCTTCGCGAGGCTCTCGTCCTCCGCGACGTCGATCCGCCACGCGCGGGCGAGGGCCTCGAGCGCCATGTCGAGCGCGCCGCCGCGCTCCTCGTGGATCAGCGCGATCTCGTGCAGCGTCGCGACCTGATCGCCCGGATCGCGGACGTAGTCGAGCTTGGCGTCGAGGATGACGACCAGCTTCTGCCACCAGTCCTGCTCGCGGTAGACCGGCTCGAGCAGCTCGGCGATCCGCTCGCGATGCGCCTCGTGGACGACGAGCCGCTCGAGGGCCGCGACCGCGCGCTCCCACAGCCGGCCCTCCGCGATCACGTGCTCGTGCTGGTCGATCGCCGCCGGCAGATCCTGCAGCTGGGTCTCGAGCAGCTCGGCGAGCTTGAGCCGGAGGTCCGCGGTCTCCGTCTGGTTCTGGGAACGCACGAGCCGCGACTCGAACAGATCGGCCAGCTCGCGCCACTGGCTGTGTGCGCGATACAGCCGCTCGAGCTCGCCGACCGCCTCGCGATACGCGAGCTCGATCGCCGGCGTGCCGCCGCCCTCGGTGGCGATCACGACCTCGCGCCAGCCCTCGATCGCGCGCCCCGTGTCCGAGAGGCCGCCCTCGAGCAGCCGGGCGCGCTTGATCAGCGCCTCGCGACGCAGATCGTCGTCGGCGCGCGCGATGATGTCGTCGTAGATCGTGACGAGCTCGGCCCACTTCTCGGCGCGGCCGAGCAGCTCCTCGAGGCGGCGAACCAGCTCGCGCTCGTTGGGCACCGCATCGTCGGCGACGATCGCGAGCGCACGGCGATACGCCGCGTACGCTCGATCGACATCGTGGAGCCGGCGGTCGTAGATCGATGCCGCGGCGATCGCCACATCGCGCAGATCGTTCGAGTCGCCGGTCTCGTCGTCGAGGTAGGCCTGGTACGTCTGCGCGACGAACGCCCAGTTGTCGACGATCGACGCGAGCCGCTGCAGCTGATCGCGGATCGCCTGATCGCTCGGCGCCTCGCGGAAGACCTTCGCGTACCAGTGGCTCGCGTGCTCGAAGTCCTCGAGTTGCTCCTCGTAGAGCCTCGCGACGAAGCGAGTCAGCTTGAGCCGATCGCGCGGATCGCTCGTGCTCTCGAGCCGCGCCTCGTACACGCGGATCAGATCGTTCCAGCGCTGCTGCGAGACATAGATCGGCTCGAGCACTTCGGCCGCGACGACGCGCAGATCGGGATCGATCAGGTAGCGCTCCACCGCGACGAGCGCGGTCTGGTTGTGCGAATCACCACCGAGCGCCGCGCTGTAGTTGTCGATCGCGGTCTCGAGATCGCGGAGGTGATGCTCGTGGATCTCGCCGAGCTGGACCCGGAGCTCGACGGCTTCCTCGATCGAGGTCGCGAAGCCGAGGCGGCGCTCGTACAGATCGACCACGTCGGGCCACCTGCCCTGCTCGCGGTACAGCGCCTCGAGCGCGTCGACGGCATCGCGCCGCTCGGGGGCCATGCCGAGGACCTGTTCCCACGTGGCGACCGCGTCATCGGGACGGCGCAACTGGACGTAGAGCCCGGCGGCCTCGACGAGCGCGGCGACGCGATCGTCGACCTCGGAGCTCGCGGCATCGGCCTGGCGCAACAGCACCTCGACCAGGTGCTCCTCGTCGTTGGTCTCGCGGTAGATGCTCTCGAGCGCGACGAGTGCGCGGCCATCGTCGGGCTGTCCGTCGAGTACCTTCTGGTAATACTCGCGGGCAAGCGCGAGATCGCGGCGGACGGCACGCGCAAGGTCCGCGACGTCGAGATAGAGCCGGCGCTGGATCTCGGCATCGAGCACGTTCGGTGCGACGACCCGATACGCATCGATCAGGTCACCCTCGCGACCGAGCTCGCCCGCGAGCCGCTCGGTCTCGGCGACGATCTTCGCGAGCTCGGGCTCGGTGGCGGCGTGGCCGAGCGCGAGGAGCTGGGCCTCGAACGCGCCGGCCTTGTCGCCGAGCCGGTGCTCTCGCAGCCTCACGACCTCGCCGAGCGCGCGCAGCTTGGCGGCCGGATCGTCGGCCCAGTCGGCGGCACGTAGCTGCAGCTTCGCGAGCCGCTCGTACTGCTTGGTCCCATCGTAGACCGGCCGCAGGATATCGGCCGCCATCGCCCGGAGATCGATGTCGGCGAGCGCAGCCTCGACGGCGGCGAGCGCGAGCGGATGCTCGGGCTCGACCTCGAGCACCTGTTGCCAGCGCTCGAGGGCTTCGACCGGACGAGCGAGCGGCCCGTTGAGCAACCGGGCGATCTCGATCTGCAGCTCCATGCGGATCGTGGGGTCGAGCTGGGCCTGGCGCTCGAGGACGTCGAGTAGATCGGCGTGGCGATTCGCCTCGCGGTACAGCCGCGCGAGCTCGGCCAGCGCGTGGCGATCGGTCGTGTCGCGATCGACCGCCTCGAGGTGCGCCGCGATCGCTTCATCGGGCTCCTCGAGCATGACCTCGTGGATCTCGGCGATCTGCCTCAAGAGCTGCTTCGCCTCGACGTCGCTGGCGTGGTCGAGCTTGCGGCGCAGCACGTCGATCAGCTCGCGCCACCGCTCGCTCGCCTGATACAGCCGCTCGAGCGCGTTGAGCGCGCCGGCATCGCTCGGTTGATCCGAGAGGATGTCGCGCCAGGTCGAGATCGCGGACGCGCGATCGGCGAGCTGCTCCTCCTCGAGCGCGGCGACTCGCGCGAGCAAGGCATGGCGCTCGCCGGCATCCTCGGCCCACTCGGCCTGCTTGCGCATCACCGCCCGCAGCTCGGGCCAGCTCTTCGCCTCCTCGTACAGCCGCGCGAGCGCGGCTCCCGCCTTGCGGATCGCGATGGGGTTCGTGGGATCGGTGTCGAGCAGGCGGCGATACGCGGTGATCGCCCGCGGTGCGTCGCCGAGCTGGACGTCGTAGTAGGTGGCGAGCTCGCCGAGCAGCGCGCCGCGCGTCGCGACATCCCCCGCCGGTGCAGCGGCCGCCGCGTTCTCGAGCGCGGTGGTCGCTTCGGGCCAGCGCTGCAGCGCCTGCGCGAGCCGCGCCAGCTCGAGCCGCGCTCGCTCGTGCGTCGGGTCGAGCGCGATCACTTCGATCCATGCATCGAACGCGTTGCGCGGCCCGGCGAGCTCGGCCTCCTCGATCGCGGCGATCCGCGACAGCAGCTCGACGGCCTCGGTGCCGGTCACGAGCGTGCGCTGGGCGCGCAACACGCCGACGAGATCCTTCCACAGCTTGTCTTGCTCGTAGAGCGGCTCGAGCAAGCGGGCGACGCGCATCGTCACCTCTGGCTGCGGCAGCAGCTCCTCGAGTAGCTCGCGCGCATCGGCGTGACTGCGATGGCGGGCGAGCACGTCCTCGATCAGATCGACCGAGCGCCCCGGTTCGCCGAGCGAGTGCGCGAACAGCTCGGCGCGGCGATAGGCCAGATCAACTTGCTCGCGCGGCGCCGGTGCCGAGCGACCGCCGCGCGACGAAGAAAATAGCGCATCGCCCTGGCGGGCAAGCAGCTCCTCGAGCTCCTTCCACTGATTGCCGGCGGTGAACAGCCGATCGAGCGCCTGGTACGACGCGAGGTAGCTCGGATCGAGCTCGAGCACGCGGCGGTGCGCGGCCGTGGCGAGCGCGGGCTGACCGAGCACGTCCTCCTCGAGCGTGGCGAGCTCGAGCAGCACGGCACGGCGGACGTTGTTGTCCATCGAGACTTCGGCGCGGCGCTCGAGCAACGCGCGCAGGTCGCTCCACCGCTGATCGACGCGATACAGCGCGATCAGCGCCTCGAACGCGTCGCCTGCATCGGCCTCGACCTCGAGCACGGTGATCCACGCGCGCTCGGCGGTCGCCTTGTCGGCGAGTCGCTCGCCGGACACCTTCGCCAGCTCGGTCGCGGCCAGCCGGACCTCCGAGGACGGCCCCTTGGCCTTCAAGGTCGCGAGCGCCGACCCGAGATGCTTCGCCCACTCGCCGTCGCGGCCGAGCTGACCGGCGAGCACGCCGAGCTCACCGCGCACGTCGGAGTCCGCGGGATCGACCTCGAGCACGCGGAGCCCCGCCTGCCACGCGGCGCCCGGATCGCCGAGATCGATGTGATAGATGCGCATGAGCTGGCGATCGAGCTCGAGCTTCTCGGCCGTGCCGGTCTCGTCGTCTGCCCGGATCACCTCGAGTGCCAGGGCCTGCTGCTGCGGGATCTTCGCCGCCTCGAGGTACGGGAGCACGAGCCGCGCCGCGGCGACGCGTTCCTTCGGCTCGACCTTGGTGCCGAGCGCCCCGAGGTAGCGCGTGATCGAGGCCACCGCCTGCGGCCGCACCCCGCCGCCGATCGGTGGCACGCCGAACGCGTCGCGGAAATACGCGAGCGCCTTGCCCGGCCGCTCGAGCTGCGATTCCTCGAGGTTGCCGAGCCGCATCAGCAGCTCGAACTTTGGCTGGCCATCCGCGGTCTGCTTCAGCTCCTCGGCGAGGACCTCGACCAGCGAGTCCCAGTCCCCGCGTGCCTCCTCGATCCGGGCAAGCGCGCGCAGCGCACGCAGCTGCCCCGGCAGGGTCTTGAGCGCCTCGTGATACGTGGTCGCCGCGCCATCGAGATCGACGAGCTTCTCTTCCTGGAGCGAAGCGATCTCGATCAGCAGCGACGCTCGCTCGGTGGGATCCTTCTCGCGCGAGGCGCGCCGCCGATACGACGCCAGCAGCTCGGCCCAGTCCGCGACCTGGATCGCGAGCTCTTCGAGGTGCTGCTCGGCTTCGCGATTGTCGGGGTCGAGGGCCAGCACCTGGCGATGGAAGCTGCGTGCACGGTCGGGGTCGGCGAGCCGGCGGCCCGCGATCCTGGCGAGCTCGCGGTACAGCTTGAGCTTGATCGCGTCCGGCAGCTGCTCGCGCTTCGCGTGTTTCTCGAACGTCGCCGCGACCTCGCGCCACTGCTCGAGCTCGCTCGCGAGGCGCAGGACGTCGACGTAGAGCGCATCGCTCGCGGGATCGAGATCGAACGCGCGCAAGGTCCACGTGAATGCGAGCGTGCGCGAGGTCAGCCGCTGCTCGCAGAGGTGGCGGATCTGCGCGATCTTCGCGAGCCGTGCCGTGAGGTCCTTCGCGGCCGCGAGCTCGATCTCGAGCACCGTGATCAGCTTCGCCCACTTCTCTTGCTTCGAGTAGATCGGTGCGAGCGCCGCAGCGGCGCCCTGGTGCTGTGGATCGACGGAGAGCACGCGTTCCCAGACCTGTCGCGCACGCTCGAGGGCCTGCGCGCCCGGCGCGCCGTCCTTGCCGACATCCGTGGCCCCACGACGACCTCGCGGTTTCTCGACGACGGCCTCGACTGGAGCATCGGTCGCGGTCGCGACGTCGGCGCGCTGCTGCGCGAGCTGCGCGGCACGCTCGACGAGCGGCAGCCGCTGCGCCTTGCCCTCGAGTCGATCGGCGATGCCGAGCAGCGCCTCGACGAGCTCGTCCTCCTGCCCGAGCCGCGCGTAGAGCTTCTCGAGCCCCGTGAAGTCACCTGCGGTCGCATAGAGCTCGCGCAGGGTCCGCAGCGCCTTGGCGTGTCCGGGCTCGATCTCGAGGATCTCCTGCCACGCCGCCGCGGCAGCTTGCGGTGCCGCGAGGCGATCGGCGTAGACCTGGCCGAGCTTCTCGTACAGCGCGATCGCTTCCTTGTTCTTGGCGCTCGCGACCTGGCGATGCAGGATCTCGGCGAGCGCGAGCCAGCGCTTCTCGCGATCGTAGAGCGTTGCCAGGCTCGCGAGGGTCTCCGGATGATCGTGGCCCCCGTCGCTCGAAGCGAGGACATCGTTGTAGATCTCGATCGCGAGCCGGGTATCGCCCAGCCGTTCGGCGGCGAGCTTCGCCATCTCGCCGTACTTGGCGCGCTTCTCGTCGGCCGGCAGCACGCTCGCCTCGCGTGCGAGCACGTCGATCAGCGCGCGCCACTGGCGGCGCTTCGTGTAGATCTCCTTGAGCCGCGTCAGCGCGTTATCGTCGGTGGGCGCCAGCTCGAGGATCCGCTCGAGCGGCCGGATCGCGTTCGCGAAGTTGCCGAACCGCTCCGCCCACAGATCCGCGATCTCGCGCAAGAGCTGCACTCGCTCGCCCTCGGGAACGTCGGGCGCTTCGCTCTTGCGCGTGAGCACCGCGATCAGATCGTTCCAGCGACCGAGCGCGCGGAACTTGTTCGCGAGCTCGTCGGTGGCACGCCGGTTGTCCGGATCGATCTTGAGGATCGCGTTGTAGGTGTTGATCACCATCACGTCGAGCCGCAGCTTGTCGCGATAGATCTCGACGACCTCGTGCAGCTTCGCGACGCGCGCCCCCGTGTCGGCCTCGGGGATGCGCTCGATCTCTTCCTTCATCAGATCGAGCAGCGCGTTCCACTTCTCGGTCTTGCGATAGAGCCTTGCCAGCGAGCTCCGCGCCTGCACGCCGGCCTCGCCGGTCTGCGCCGCCGGATCCTGCCGCAACAGCTGCTTCCAGGCCTCGATCGCCTTCTCGGGATTGTTCTGCGCCTCGGCGAGCTCCGCGATCTCGAGCCCGATCGTGCGCCCGCTGTCGCTGCGTGCCCGCGGCGACTTCTCGACCTGGCGCAATAACGCCAGCAGCTTCTGGTTCTCACCCTTCGCCGGGTAATACACGCGATAGAAGTCGAGCGCCGCGGGGTGCGCCGGCTCGGTCTTGCGGACGCGCCGGAAGTACTCCTCCGCCTGATCGAGATCGCCGAGGTGCTTCCACAGCACCATCGCGATCTGCAGCAGGATGCCCACGTCCTCGTTGTCGCGGCGGGCCTTGAGCGCGGCCTGGTACGCCTGCACCACCGCGAGCCAGTTCTGGGCACTCGCGAGTACATCCGTGATCGCCCGCAGCGCCTGCGACTGCGCGGGATCGAGCTGCAGCACGCGCTTGACCGCGGCGTCGGCCTGCGCCTGCGCTTGATCCGGATCGGAGATCCGCTCGCGCGCGATCTCGGCGATCCCGAGCAGCGCCGCGACCTTCTCCTCGACCGTCGGGGCTACCTCGGCCCGCTGCTCGAGCAACTGGATGAGGTCTTGCCAGCGCCCCGCTCGCCGCAACAACCGCGCGAGGTGAAACGCTGCCTTCGAGCTCTTCGCGTCGACCTCGAGCGCCTTGCGCAGGTACGTCTCGGCCTCCTTCGACTCCGGCGCGAACCGTACGTACGCCTCGGCAGCCGACACGTAGAGCCCGGTGGCGAGGCTGCGATCCGTCGACGCGCTCGCTTCCTTGACGTACTTGTCTGCGAACTTCTGCCAGTTCGACGCCGCGAGCTCGAGCTCGGCGATGGCTTCCTTCGCCATCGTGTCATCGGGCCGCAGCGCGATCACCTCGTCGAACGCCGAGCGCGCCGCGGGTACGTCGAGCAGGTCGCCGTCGAGGATCATCCCCTTCTCGAGCAGCATGTCGACCTTGCGATCGACGTCGCCCGTGACCGCGAGCTCGACGTCGAGCAGCTTCACGATCACGTCGGGCCGCCCTCGCCCCGCGAGCACCTTGCGGGCCCCCGTGAACCGGCTCGCCCGAACATCGGGCGGCGTATGACGTGCGGCACCCGGAAGGGCCTCGAGCGCCTGGGCGTCGTCGGGATCGTGCTCGAGAACTGCGAGGAGAGAGGAAAGGTCCGCCATGGTCGGAGTTCGCGTCGAATGCTACCGACCGCACCACCCCGACACAACGCCAAGGGCCAATTCTCTCGCAGGGTTATGCGAGCGCCTTCCGTGCTAACGATTCGTAGTGGCGCTGCGGGCATCGTTTCGCCACGACATTGCCGGTGGGATTCACGCGATTGCCTGAGTGCCCCCCAAGCGAGCTTCACCACCGCATCTCATCCACGCACGACGAGTAGACTCGGAAGGGGTCGCCGCACCGTCGTCCCGCGACCTGGTACGACCGCGCTTGCGGCCAGGATCGTGAGTGTGAGCATTCGATTCGACATGACGGCTCCTTGTTCGGGTTGAACAGGTTGCCGAGGCTGCCCCGCGTCGTTCGTGAGGAATCGGCTCGCGATCCGAGAAGCAACGTTCACGCGCGTGCAGATGCAACAACTCACGGTGTCGCCGCGCATTCCGTCACGCTGGGCGCCGCCTCTTGGTCAAAATGTCATCGCGGCCCACGGGAATCCCGACCGAACACCACCCAGTTCAGTCCTGTAGATGCCCGGGCCGCCGTTGTACGCTCCGCGACGCATGGCGCCCGTCATCGAGCTGATCGATATCGCGCGCTTCTATCAGATGGGCGACGAGCGGATCGCCGCGCTGGACGGTGTGAGCTTCGCGGTCGAAGCCGGCGAGATGGTGGCGATCGTCGGCTCGTCGGGGTCGGGCAAGTCGACGCTGCTGAACATCCTCGGCTGTCTCGACACTCCGTCGCGCGGCCAGTACCGGCTCGGTGGACGCGACGTGCAGGGGCTCTCCGACGACGACCGCGCTCGGGCGCGCAACCGCGACATCGGCTTCGTGTTCCAGAGCTTCCAGTTGCTCCACCGGGCGACCGCGCAGAAGAACGTCGCGCTGCCGCTGGTGTATCGCGGCATCCCGGCGCGCGAACGCAACGCACGGGCCGCCAAGGCGCTCGCGAGGGTCGGGCTCGGCGCCAGGTTGCGCCACAAGCCGTACCAGCTCTCGGGTGGGCAGCGGCAGCGCACCGCGATCGCGCGCGCGCTGGTGACCGAACCCTCGCTGCTGCTGTGCGACGAGCCCACCGGGAACCTCGATTCCACGACGAGCGAGGACATCATGCTGCTGATCGAACAGCTACATGCCGAGGGCAACACGATCATGATCGTCACGCACGAGCCCAAGATCGCGGCGCGGTGTCCGCGTGCGATCCGGATCGCCGATGGGCGGATCGTCGGTGACGGGCCTGGCGCCAAGGTGGCGTACGCCGACGCCACCGTGGGAGGTGCGGCGTGAGAGCGGCCGTGTTCGCGATCGCGCTGGCGATCGGATGCAAGGGTGAACAGGCGGCGGTGGTCGCGAGCGGGGCGGCCGTGCGCGAGGCGAAGGTCACGCGTGGCGACCTGAGCGATCGCGTGCTGCTCACCGGCGAGCTGCGGTCCGGCAGCTCCACCGATCTCAACGTGCCGAAGACCGACGTCTGGGAGCTGACGATCCGGTGGATGGCGGAGGACGGCGCGGCCGTCAAGGCGGGGGATCGCGTGCTCGAGTTCGACAACTCGGCGTTCACGACGGGCCTCGTGCAGAAGTCGATCGCGGTGATCGAGGCGAACAGCACGTTTCGTACGTTCAAGGACATCAGCGCGATGGCGATCGCGGTGAAGGACTTCGAGCTCCAGCAGCATCGCGTCGCACTCGAGAAGACCCAGCTGCTCGCGAGCGTGCCGGCGGATCTGCTGCCGCAACGCACGGCGCAGGAGCGCCAGCTCGAGCAGACGCGCGCGGAGGTCACGGTGGCCAAGGCCGAGCGAGACCTCGCCGCGGAGCGCCAGGCTTCGGCGCTCGAGCAGCGCGTGAAGCAGATCGACCTCGACAAGGCGAAGCGGTCGGTCGCGGCGGCCGAGCAGAGCATCGGCGAGCTCGTGCTCAAGGCGCCGCGCGACGGGGTGCTCTCGATCGGGACGCACCCGTGGATGGGACAGCGGTTCCAGATCGGTGACGTCGTTCAGCCTGGATTCACGATCGTGACGCTGCCGGACTTCAGCAAGCCGATGGAGGTGATGGCGGACGTCAGCGACGTCGACGACGGTCGCGTGACGCCCGGGATGAAGGGCACCTGCACGCTCGACGCCTACCCAGGCGAGCCGCTGCCGTGCACGATCACGGAGCTCGCGCCGGTCGCGCGGAGCAAGGCGCGACAGTCGCTCAGGCGCGCATTCGCCGCGACGCTCGCGCTCGACAAGACCGATCCGGATCGCATGCGGCCCGGGATGTCGGTGAAGGTCGAGCTCGTGCGACCGCCGGTCAAGCACGCGCTGCTCGTGCCGCGCAACGCGGTGGTGCTCGGGGTCGGGATCGCGGGCGAGATCGACGTGAAGCTCGCGAAGGTGCGGATGGCAAGCGGCGAGCTTCGCGAGGTCACGCTCGGCGCGTGCGATGCACAGCGGTGTGCGATCGAGCGCGGTGTCGCCGAGGGCGAGACCGTGGCGAGTGCGCCATGATGCGCGGAGCGCTGGCCCCCCTGCTCGCGATGCTCGGCCTGGCGTGCGGGCATCGGAGTGGCGAGCTGCAGCTCGTCGAGATCAAGCGCGGCGATCTCGTGATCGGTGTGGTGGTGACCGGCGAGCTCAAGGCGGTCGACTCGACGGACATCAAGCCGCCGGCGGTCGACATGTGGAACTTCAAGATCTCGAGCCTCGCGCCCGACGGAGTCGAGGTCAAGCAAGGCCAGCCGGTCGCCGGGTTCGATACGTCCGAGCAGGCACGCGAGCTCGAGACGTTCATGAACGAGGTCGAGGCGGCGAAGAAGAAGCTCGAGAAGAAGCGCGACGACGCGGCGCTCGCGCGGCGCGAAGAAGAGCTCGCGCTCGCCAATGCCGAGGCCGCGCTGCGCAAGGCGACGCTCAAGGTGAACACGCCGGACGAGCTGGTCGCGACGGTCGAGCGCAAGGCGATGCAGCTCGACGAGCGCGGCGCCCAGCTCTCGCTCGAGCTCACCCGCAACAAGGCCGCCCAGGCACGCCGATCCGATGACGCCGAGCTCGCGAGCCTGCGCGAGAAGCTGTCGTATGCGTCGCTGCGCGTCGAGCAGCTGCAGAAGAGCATCGCGAAGATGGAGGTGACCGCGCCGCGTGCGGGTACCGTGGTGTATCCGACGAGCTGGCGCGGCGAGAAGAAGAAGGTCGGTGACAGTACGTGGCGGATGGAGGTCGTGCTCCAGGTGGTGAGCCTCGACAAGATGATCGGCCAGGGTGAGGTCGACGAGGTCGATGTCTCGCGCGTCGCGCCGAAGCAGCCTGTCTCGGTGCGGCTCGACGCGTTGCCCGACGTCCAGCTGCGCGGCCAGATCGCATCGATCGCCCGGAGCGTGCGCGCGAAGTCGCAGGCCGATCCGAGCAAGGTCGTCGAGCTCAAGTTCGGGCTCGACCCGACCACCGCGCCGCTGCGTCCCGGGATGCGGTTTCGGGGTGAGGTCGAGACCGAGCGGGTCGCGAACGTGGTCCAGATTCCGGTCGACGCGGTGTTCGTGACGCCCGAGGGCCCGGTCGCGTATCGCGATCGCGGTGGCAGCGTGGAGCCGGTGCGCCGCGAGCTCGGGCGCAGGAGCTCGACGATGATCGAGGTCAAGACGGGCCTCGAGGCCGGCGATCGCGTCTCGCGGATCGATCCGACGCGGAGGGCTCGATGATCCGGACCGCCCTCAAGCTCGTGGCGGTGCTCGCGGTGCTCGGCGGGATCGCCGTCGCCGGCGTGCTCTACCTCGGCACCGATGACGACGCGACGAACACCGTGCCGACCTTCGTCGTCGCGCAGGATCGCCTCGTACGAAGAGTGACCGCCGAGGGCAACCTGCGCGCCGTCAAGGCGACCCCGTTGACCGTGCCGAAGACCTCGAACGACTTCGGGGCGATGAAGATCGCGTGGCTCATCCCCGACGGCACCAGGGTCAAGCAGGGCGACGTCGTCGTGAAGTTCGACCGCACCGATCCCGAGAAGAAGTTGCAGGACGGTCGGGCCGATCTCGAGTCGGCGGATGCGCGGCTGAGCGCGGAGCGGATCAAGGGGCGTGCGGCGGTCGATGCACGCGACAGCGCGGCGACGCTCGCCGGCAAGGAGCTCGAGCAGACGCGCCAGTTCCAGTCCAAGGACAAGGAGATCTTCTCGCGCAACCAGATCGTCGAGTCCGAGATCGACGAGACGCTGGCCGGGGCGCGCAAGGATCACGCGGAGAAGACCAAGCAGGTCGAGCGGAACCTGTCGCGCTCGAAGGCCGGGATGATCGTCGTCGAGCAGCAGAAGGCGAAGCTCGCGATCACCCACGCGACGACCGCGCTCGAGAGCATGGAGGTCCGCGCCCCGCACGCGGGCATCTTCGTCCACCAGCGCAACTGGCGCGGCGATACGCCCAAGGTCGGCGAGCAGCTGTGGCCCGGGCAGGCGGTCGGGGAGATTCCGCTGCTCGATGCGATGGAGGTCGAGGTGTTCGTGCTCGAGCTCGACGGCAGCGGGCTCGCCGAGAAGCAGCTCGCCGAGATCGTCATCGAGGCGCGACCCGACGTCGTCTACCGCGGCAAGATCCGGCTCGTCGACAAGCTCGCGAAGCCGCGGATCGGTGGCGTGCCGATCCAGTACTTCGCCGTCGTGATCGAGCTCGAGAAGACCGAGTCCGCCGTGATGAAGCCCGGACAGCGCGTCCGCGCGAAGCTCGTGCTCGACGAGGCGCGCGCCCTGGTCGTGCCGCGCCAGGCGATCCTCAACAAGGACGGCAAGAACTTCGTCTACCGGCGAACGCCGCGTGGCGAGTTCGAGTCCGTTGCGGTCGAGCTCGGCGCGGCGACGTCGGGGCGGGTCGTCGTCAAGAGCGGCGTCGTGGCCGGTGACTTGATCGCGCTGCGCGACCCGACCCGCTCGCTCGATCAGGCGCTCGGCAGCGGCGCCGACCCTGCCCCGCCGGCGTCCGGTGGTGGTGGCGGTGGAGGCGGCGGCGGAATGATCATCATCGACGAGTGACCATGAGACGCACCCTCGACGCATTCATCGCCGCGCTCGGCAGCCTCGCGGAGCACAAGCTCCGGACCACGCTGACGATGCTCGGCATGATGTTCGGCGTCGGCGCCGTGGTCGCGATGCTGTCGATCGGTGCCGGCGCGGAACGCGAGGCGCTCGCGCTGATCGAGCGGCTCGGCACGCGCAACGTGGTCGTGCGCGCCAAGATCTACAAACCCGAGGAGCTCGCCGAGATCCGCAAGAAGTCGCTCGGGCTGTCGATGCGCGACGTCGAGGCGCTCCAGGAGGCCGTCCCCGGCGTGTCGTACGCCGCACCGCGCATCGAGATCGAGCCGTACAAGATCCTCGCCGCGGGCACGAAGACCGAGGCGAAGGTGTTCGGCGTGAGCTATCGCCACGGCGAGCTCGCCTCGTTCCCGCTCTCCGAAGGCCGCATGCTGGATCGCAGCGACGAGATCCATCACACGCAGGTCTGCGTGATCGGCGCGGGGGTGCGTCGCGATCTGTTCGGCGGCGACCAGGCCCTCGGCCATGACGTCAAGATCAACGACGTGTGGTGCGAGGTGATCGGCGTGATCGGGCGTGACGCGAACGCCTCGTCGTCGGCGGTCCAAGGCGTCTCGGTGACCTCGACGGATCACGAGATCTACCTCCCGTTCACCACCGCGCTCCGCAAGCTCGATCGCGACCCGCTCAAGTCGCCGCTGAGCGAGATCGTCGTGCGGCTCGATCCGGACGCCCCGGCGGGTGAGACCGGCGCGGTCATCGGCACGCTACTCGACCGGCTGCACGGCGGGACCCGCGACTTCGAGATCGTCGTGCCCGAGGCGCTCCTGCGCCACAGCCGCGAGACCCAGGCGCTGTTCAACCTCGTGATGGGCCTCATCGCCGGCATCTCGCTGCTCGTCGGCGGCATCGGCATCATGAACATCATGCTCGCCACCGTGCTCGAGCAGACGCGCGAGATCGGCGTGCGCCGTGCGGTCGGTGCACGACGCGCAGATATTCGCTTCCAGTTCCTCGTCACCGCGTTCTCGCTCGCGATGATCGGCGGGTTGCTCGGCGTCGCGATGGGCCTCGGCATCGCGCGGATCGTCGCCGCCTATGCGGACTGGCCCACGGTGGTGACCACGTGGTCGGTGGTGCTCTCGCTCGGCGTGTCGGTCTTCGTCGGGGTCGGCTCCGGGCTCTACCCGGCGATGCGTGCGGCGCGGCTCGATCCGATCCAGGCACTCCACGCCGAATAGCAGCGGACGATCACTTTCCAACCTCGAGCTCGATGTGGCGATCGGCGAGCAGCCGGCCCGTCGCGCGAGCCAAGGTCGTGGAGGCCCGGGTGTGCGCGAGCAAGGCGTCGAGCTCGGCGAGCCGGGCACGCGCGAGCTCGTCCTGGCGCTGCGCGACGACGATGTTCTGCGACGTGCCGTTCAAGAACTTGCGTTGCTCGATCTCGAGCGTCTTCTCCGCGAGCCCGCGGAACTTTGCGGCGGCCTTCAGGCGGCGCTCCGCACCGAGCTGGTTGCGGACTCCTTCACGGACCTCGAACCACACGGTCTGCACGAGCTGCTCGCGCCGGATCACCGTCTGCTGATGCTGGATCCTGGTGATCTCGGCGGTGGCGGAGGTCGAGCGCTGGAGCGGGGTCCACGACAGGTTCAGGAGCACGCTCCAGCCGCGCGCGTCCGTCGACGAGAGCTGCGAGAGCGTGCCGCTGTAGACCTTGTCCTGGCCGAACAGCGTGCCGGTCAACCCGAGGTCGATCTGAGGGAGCTTGTCGTTCTCGGCCTTGCGAGTCGCGAGCACCGCGGTCTTCAGATCGAGATCGAGCTGCGCGAGCTCGGGACGATGCTTGATCGCGATGTCGAGCGCGTCCTCCGCCGAGGCCGTCCCGGGCTGAAACCGCGGTACGTCGACCGGCAGGATCGGCCGCGACCACTCGCCGCGCGGGAGGTTGAGCACGGCGCGCAGCACGTCCGAGGCCTGATGGATCCCCTCCTCGGCTTGCACCAGCTCGAGCGATCGCTGCGCCAGCGTGCTCTCGGCGCCGATCAGATCCGACGGCGGCAACGTGCCTGCGGTGATCTGGCGCCGGGTCAGCGCCATCTGCTCGTCGGCGGCCTTGTGCGATCGGAGCGCGAGATCGTAGCGATACAGCGCGAGCATCACGCCCCAGTACGCACTCTCGGCACGCTCGACGATCGAGGCGACCGCGACCGCGAGTTGCTCGCGCTCGCGCGCCGACGCGATCGTGGCGCGCAACACCTCGACCCGCGGGATCGCCAGATCGGGCGAGAATCCACGAAACAGCGGCTGGATGACGGTGAACGCGAGGGTCGAGCGGTAGTTCAGCGGCTGGACCGCCGTGCCGCCGCTCGACTGCGAGCGCCCGTTGGTGAAGTCGAGCTCGAGCCGCGTCCCGGTCGGGAGCTGCTGGCCGATCGCGAGGCGCCAGCTGTCGTTCACGTCCGTCAGGATCTCGTCGGCGCTACCGGCCTGCGACGTGGCCGGCGGCGAGCGCGTGTCATCGTGCCCGAATCCTCCCGCGATCGTCGGCTCGAACGCGCCGCGCGCGACATCGATCCCGAGCCGCGAGATCTCCACGGTCTTGCGCTCCAGCACGACGTCGAGGTTCTGGCGCACCGCGATCCGCAAGGCCTCCGCGAGATCGAGCCGCCAGACCGTCGGACCGTCGAGCGCGACCGGTAGCGGTGGCGTCACGGAGAGGAAGTCGGGCGGTGTGTAGGGGGCGTCGGCCCGTGCATCGGCTACTGCAAGCACCAGGACGAACGACACGATTCCGGAAGCGCGTGGCATGGCGCGGCGATCGTACACGTACATCTACGACGACTTTCGCCGGATCTCGCTCGCGCCTATTGGTGATCGCTAGCTGATCGGACAGGGTCGCGCTGCTGATGGGTCAGGCGATTCTTGATATTGTCGCGGCGTGTTGCTTGGTCGGGCTACGTGAATGACAGCGCGGCCAGCTCGCTCGGCTACCTGAAGCCGTACCGCAAGCAGTTCGCGTGGGGCGTCGTGATGCTGCTGCTCACGAACGTGTTCTATCTCGGCGTGCCCGAGACGCTCGGGCGCGCGATCGATGCGCTCGGCGTCCGGGACGACTCCTACATCTTCGTGCTCGTCGGCTTGATGGCGGCATTCGCTGCCGCCACGGCGATCACGCGCATCGTGTCGCGGATCTTGATCTTCAACGCGGCCCGGGCGGCCGAGTACGACCTGAGATCGAACCTGTTCGGCCACCTGATGACGCTGTCGCCCGGCTACTACCGCGACCACCCGACCGGTGACGTGATGTCGCGGCTCACCAACGACGTGCAGACCGTGCGCGGGATGTGGGGCGCCGGCCTCCTCAACCTCGCGAACGCGGTGGTCGCGTTCGTCACCGTGCTCGGCGTGATGCTCGCGACCGATCCGATCGTCACGCTGTGGGCGATCCTGCCGTTCCCGCTCATCTACGTCGTCGGTCAGGCGATGAGCAAGCGCATCTACACCACGATGCGTGGTGTCCAGGCGGAGCTCGGCGCGCTGTCGTCGCGGATCCAGGAGGACCTCGGCGCGATCCAGGTGATCAAGACGTACGGGCTCGAGGACGTCCGGCGCGAGGGCTTCGTCGAGCGCAGCCAGAAGCTCCTGCAGCAGAACATGGAGGCGGCGAAGGTCCGGATCCAGCTCGGCCCGATGCTCAACACGCTCGCGGCGCTCGGCATGGCGATCCTGATCCTGTTCGGCGGCCGCGCGTTGATCGCCGGCGACATGTCCACCGGTGAGCTCGTGGCGTTCTCGGGCTACCTCGCGCGGCTGGTGTGGCCGACCCTCACGCTCGGCTTCATGCTCGCGCTCGTCCAGCGCGGGCGCGCGTCGTGGTCACGGCTCGTCCAGCTCTCGGGGACCAAGCCGGAGATCCCCGACGGCGACGGCGCGCCGCTGCCGGTGCTCGCCACACCCGCGCGGGTCGAGGTCAAGGATCTGACCGTGAAGGTCGGTGACCGCGCGCTGCTCGAGCACATCGATCTCGTGCTCGAGCCGGGCACGATCACCGCGGTCGTCGGCCGCACCGGAAGTGGCAAGAGCACGCTCGTCGACGCGCTGTGCCGGCTGATCCAGGTGCCCGCCGGCACGATCTTCGTCGATGGACGCGACGTGACGACGCTGCCCCTCGAGTCGCTGCGCACGCAGATCGGCTACGCACCCCAGGAAGCCTTTCTATTCTCGACGACGATCGCCGACAACATCGCGATGGGCTACGGCGGCGGCTCGGCGATCCCGGCCGCCCGCGCGAAGGAGCTCGAGACGGTCGTCGGCAAGGCGGCGGCGGCCGACCTGCGCGGCGAGCCGAAGGTCACCGCAGCCGCGGCCGCGGCCGGCCTCGATCGCGATCTCGCGGTGATGCCGGAGGGGCTCGGCACCATCGTCGGCGAGCGCGGCATCACGTTGTCGGGAGGCCAGCGCCAGCGCGTCGCGCTCGCCCGCGCGCTCGCCACGGCGCCACGGCTGCTCGTGCTCGACGACTCGCTGTCGTCGGTCGACGCCGAGACCGAGCGCCTGATCCTCAGGAACCTGCGCTCCGTCATGCACGGTCGCACCGCCGTGCTCATCTCGCACCGCGTCGCCGCGATCAAGGACGCCGATCAGATCATCGTGCTCGATCAGGGCAAGGTCGTCGCACGCGGCACGCACGAGGAGCTGCTCGCCCAGGGCGGGCTGTACTCGGACCTCTATCGGACGCAGCTCGATACCGAGGTCGCCCGCCCACGAAATGACCCGAGTCTCGCGAGGCCGTCCGGCCGAGCGGGAGACTCCGGTCCGGACAAAGAGGCGAGCTGATGGCGACCGCCGCCGCTCCTCGTACGTCGGGCCCCGAGGAGGTCGTCCTCGGCAAGGCGTACGACGTCGCGCTGATGCGGCGGCTGTGGCCGTTCATCCGCCCGCACTGGAAGCTGCTCGTCGCGTGGGCGCTGTTCATGCCGCTCACGATCGCGCTCGAGCTCGCACAGCCGGCGCTGTTCCGCTACGCGCTCACCGAGCACATGCTCACCGGCAGGCTCTCGGCGCTGCCGCTCGACGCCGCGATCTACATGGGGCTCGTGCTCGCGCAGGGCGGCTCGGCGTTCTGCGAGACCTGGTTCCTCCAGCTCGCCGGCCAGCGCACGATGCACGCGCTCCGCATCGCGATCTTCGACCACGTGCTCGCGCAGCGCGCGGCGTTCTTCGACCAGATCCCCGTCGGCCGCTTGATGACGCGGATGACGAACGACATCGAGAGCCTCAACGAGATGTTCGCGCAGGGCGCGATCACCCTGATCGCCGACTTCATCAAGATGCTCGCGATCATGGTGGTCATGCTGCTGATCGACTGGCAGCTCGCGTTGCTCACGTTCGTGACGCTGCCGTTCCTCGTCGTCCTCGTCGAGTACGCACGCCGCCTGATGCGGCAGTCGTTCCGCCAGATCCGCGTGCGGCTCGCCGCGATGAACGCGTTCGCGCAGGAGCACCTCTCCGGCATCAGGGTCGTGCAGCTGCTCGGCCGAAGCTCGACCGCGAAGCGCGAGTACGACGACATCAACGCCGGCCACCGCGACGCCTACCTCGGACAGATCCGCGCGGACGCCGCGATGTACGCCATCGTCGAGGCCATCGGCTCGGTCGCGATCGCCCTCGTGATCTGGTACGCGGCCGGCCACCGCGCGGAGAACAAGGAGATGATCGGAGTCGTGATCATCTTCATCCAGTACATCGACAAGTTCTTCATCCCGGTGCGCGACCTGTCCGCGAAGTACGCCGTGATGCAGGGCGCGATGGCCGCGAGCGAGCGCATCTTCCAGCTCCTCGACACCAAGGAGTGGGACGGCGGCGTGGCCAGCGACCGCAACGCGACGCAGCCCGAATTCACCCCCGACGGCGCGACCAAGCACCCCTACCGAGACCGCGGTTCCATAGACGTCTCCGTTCCCGCGGTCGAGCTCGCCGGCGTTCACTTCAGCTACGGCGCCGAGCCCGTGCTGCGCGGCGTCGACGTCCGCGTCCCGCGCGGCGCGACCGTGGCCGTCGTCGGCGCCACGGGCTCGGGCAAGTCGACCGTGATCAAGCTGCTCACCCGGCTCTACGAGCGAGACCGCGGCGCGATCCGCCTCGACGGCATCGACATCCGCGACCTCCCGCTCGACGAGCTGCGCCGCCGCGTCACCGTGGTCTCGCAGGACGTCACGCTGTTCGCCGGCACGCTCGCCGAGAACATGACGCTCGGCAAGTCATACGACGCCGCGAGCATCGAGCGCGCGGTCCAGCGCGTCGGCCTCGATCGCGCGCTCGCCCGCCGCGGCGACGGCATCTCCGCGCGGGTCGCCGAGCGTGGCTCGAACTTCTCCGCCGGCGAGCGCCAGCTCGTCGCGTTCGCCCGCGCGCTGCTCCGCGATCCCGAGGTGCTGATCCTCGACGAGGCCACCGCCCACGTCGATCCCGAGGCCGAGGAGCTGATCGAGCGCGGCGTCACCGAGCTGATGAGGGGCCGCACGACGCTGGTCATCGCGCACCGCCTGTCGACGATCCGCAACGCCGACCTCATCGTCGTGATGGACAAGGGCCAGGTCGTCGAGCAGGGCACGCACGACGAGCTGGTCGCACGCGGCGGCTACTACGCGGCCCTCGAGCGCACGTTCCGTCGCCAGGACGGCTGACGGGCCGCTGCGCGGCCACCTCTCTTTGGGACAGCGCGTGTCAACCGCGAGCGCTTCGCGGTCGCAGTACCATGTACGCGTGCTTCGCCTCGCGTGCTTCGCCGTGCTGCTCGGAGGTTGCGATCTGTACTTCCCCAAGTCCGAGCCCGAACCGGACGTCGACGGTGGAACCGATCCAAACAGGACGCTCGACCTGCCGTGCATCCGCACGGTGTCCGCCGGAGATCTGCTTCCTGATGGCAACGAGGAGCTGTTCGTCACCCACGGGTGCGAGGGTGGGCCGACCATCGTCGACGTCACGTACTCGGGCGAGAGCCTCGTCTCACAGAACGCGCAGGCAGACTTTCAACTTCGCTTCCAGCGCACCGTGATCGCCGATCTCGATCGCGTCCCGCCGCGGGACATCGTCGCGCTCGACAGTTACTCGTCCGGCTGGTCGTTCCGTCGTCGCGAGTTCAGCGGACGCAGCGGGGAGAGCTTCAGCTTCGAGCGTGACTTCGACGACCTCACGATCGGCGACCTCGATGGCGACGGCGGGCACGACGTCGTCGTCGCGGGCGACGGGGGACTCCGCGCCATGATGAGCACCAGCTCGGCGACCACCGGCATGCCGCCCACCATTCCGCAGGCGATGGAGACGATCCTGGTGTCGGGGAGCGCGTTCACCGCCGTCGCGATCGCCGACCTCGGTGGCTCGGCCGCAGCCGACCTGTGCTTCGTGGCGGCGCTGCCCGCCGGAGGCTACGAGCTCGGGACCGCGATCCAGACCACCTCGAACCCGTTCGCGTTCGACGTCCAGACCGTCGTCGCGGATGCCGGCCCGCTCCAGGCGCTGGTCGTCTCCGATGTCGATGGCGATGGACAGCCCGACGTGATCGGCCTCGCCGGTCGGTTGTTCGTCCGCGGCAGCAAGCACGGAACCATCGTATTCCTCGCCGAGCCCGTAACGGCCTTCGGGGTCGGAGACGTGGACGGTGATGGCCTCGACGAGCCCATCGTCCTCGCCGGCGGTGGAGTTCGCCGTGTATCGGTCGACGCGAGCGGCACCGAGCTCTCGCTGACGACGCAGCCGGTGATGGCCGAGGACGGAGATGCGATCCACGTGGTCAAGCTCGACGCCGATCAGCGCGACGACATCGTGCTCGTGCGCGATCTCGGCGAGCCCACGTCGCGCCTCGTCCTCCGGCTCGCGGTCGATCTCTAGAGCACCGACGCTCCGATCGCGGTGCTGAGGTGTCGAGCTCGCCCGTGCGACGCAGGCTCGTCGGATATCAGACGTTCTGGCGTCGGCCCACACTTCGGCGGAGTCGTTCTGATCGTCGGGACCCTCGATTCACACCTACTCGCCCCTACTCGCGTACCAGTCGGAGCCGCGTGCCAATCGTTCTGAGCCACTAGCGCTGGCCGGACCAGCGCAATCGCACCAATTTGGGTATGATCGCTCACAGATGCCGGTCGGGGTAAGCGAGTTGCGAATCGCGATCGACGCGATGGCCGACGGCGCGATCCTCGCGGACACGCGCTCGGGAGAAGTGTTCGTCAATCGCGCCGCGCGCGAGATGCTCGCGATCCCCGAAGAGGCGTTGATCGACACGACCTACCTCAAGGACGTCGTCGGGTTCTATCCGTTCGATCTCGCCGCAGGCGCGAGCGAGGGCCAGCCGATCCGCGAGGAAGTGCGCATCGGTGATCGCGTCCTGCACTCCGTCGTGACGCCGCTGCATACCGATGGTCAGTCGATCGGCGCGATCGTGATCCTGCGCGATCTCGGCGACACCGCGGACGTCTCGCGCAGGCGGGCGGAGTTCGGACAGGTGATGTCGCACGAGCTGCGCACGCCGCTGACGTCGATCGCGGGCGCCCTCGATATCGTGCTCTCCGGTTACGCGGGGGCGCTGTCGGATCGCCAGCTCCGCTACGTCGAGATGGCGCGCCAGGCGGCGACGCGGATGAATCAGCTCGTCGATCAGCTGCTCGATCTCGCACGCGCGCAGGCCGGAACGATGACCGTCGCCACGGCGCCGGTCCAGCTCGACCGGCTCGCGCGCGAGGTGATCGATCGATATCGCGCGGCGGCTGCGACGAAGCAACTCTCGATCGTCCTCGGCGCATCCGCGGACGACATCACGATCCTCGGCGATCCCGAGCGGCTCGCGCAGGTGCTCGGGAACCTCATCACGAACGCGATCCGATTCGCGCCGACCGGCGGATCGATCGACGTCCAGGTGTTCGGACCGCCACTCTCGGAGGACGCGGTCGGCGTCTCGGTCTACAACTCCGGCGAGCCGATCGCGCCGGAGGAGCGCGAGCGCGTGTTCGAGCCGTTCTCCGCATCGAGCCGGCGCGTCGGTGGTACCGCGCTCGGCCTCTCGATCTCGCGCACGATCATCGAGGCACACGGCGGACGGATCTGGGTCGAGTCCGCGACCTCGGGCACCAAGTTCGTCTTCACGCTGCCGGTCTCGGCGAAGGCCGAAACGACGCCCCCACCGCTCGACGAGAAGCCGCGGCGCCGCGGGCTCGGCGAAGGCTCGTGCGCGCTCGTCGCCGACGACGATCCGCGTCGCGCGCTGCTGCTCAAGGGCCTCTTGATGTCGCTCACCGATCGCGTGCTCGTCGCCAACGACGTCGACACCGCGCTCGCCACCGCACGCACCGAGCACCCTGCCCTCACGGTCGTCGCCGGCGCGATGACCGACGCCCTCGCGCTGCTCGCGATCCTCGAGCACGATCCGGATACGCACAAGAGCGCCGTCATGGTCGTCGGCGAAGCCGACCGCCGCGCCGACATGCTCGCCGCCGGCGCCGACGATCTCGTCGAGTTCCCGATCCAGCCCGCGAGCTTCCGCGACGCGTGCCTGCGGCTCGTCGAGCAAGGCCGCCGCGAGGCACCGCGCGTGCTGATCGTCGACGACGATCCGTCGATCCGCATGATCTGCCGCGAGGTGCTCGAGATCGGCGGCTACCAGGTCCGCGACGCCGGCTCCGCGAACGCCGCGCTCGCCGAGGCGCGCCGCTTCCGGCCCGACATGATCGTGCTCGACGTCCTCATGCCCGCGATCGACGGCTATCGCTGCGCCGAGATGATCCGCGCCGACCCGTCGATCGGCATGGCGCCGATCATGTTCCTGTCCGCCCGCGGCGACACCGCCGACAAGGTCCGCGCATTCCGCTCGGGTGCCGAGGACTACATGGTCAAGCCGTTCGACGCCGCCGAGCTGCTCGCGCGGGTCGCCAAGGCCCTCGATCGCCAGGCGCGCGAGCTCGGCGCGTCACCGACGACGCAGCTCCCCGGCGCCGACGCGATCCAGGCCGAGATCGAGCGGCGCCTCAACGTCGGCGACGACTCCGCGGTCGCCTGCTACCTCGATCTCGACAACCTCAAGGCGTTCAACGACTACTACGGCTACGCGAAGGCCAACGCCGTCATCCGTCAGACCGGCGACGTGATCCGTCACATCATCACGAAGTCCGGAAGCCCGGGCGACTTCATCGGTCACATCGCCGGCGATGACTTCGTGTTCGTCACCTCGGCCGAGCGCGTCGACGAGGTCTGCCGCGGGATCTGCGAGCGCTTCGATCACCTGATCCGCCTCTACTACGACCGGGTCGATCGCGCGGCCGGCTTCATCGAGACGAAGGATCGCTTCGGCGTGCAGCGCCGGTTCCCGATCATGTCGGTCTCGATCGCGGGCATCTCGCTGGCGCACGCGAAGACCTATGCCGGGCTCGCCGAGCTCGCCGCCGTCGGCAAGCGAACCGCGAAGGCCATCCTCGGCTCGACGTACGTGCGCGATGGAGAGACGCTGCTCGCCGCCCAGTCCGCGACCGGCTAGGTTGCCAGCAGCCGTGCGAGGAGCTCGCCGATCCCGCGTTGCCCCGCGTGCTCGTCGAGGTATTGACGATCGAGCTGCTCGCGACGCGTCTGGACGACGCCGAGCGCGTCGGTCCACTGGCGCTCCGAGCCGCCGGCCTCCACGAACCACAGCAGCTTCTGCAGGATGATGTCTTCGGGACTGCACACGGGCACCGACCGCCCGCCGACATCGAGCATGAGACGGCGAGTCAGCTCGGCCCGGGACAGCGCATCGTCCTTCGCGCAGAACACGTCGATCTTGATCATCGTCGCCTGGTGGATCGCGTTGAACGAGCGGCGCGTCTCCACCGCCCAGCGACAGGTGTCCTCGTCCACGTAGTACTCGCCGATCAAGGCCGCGCACAGCGGACCGACGTGCGGCAGGCGTAGATCGGCGACGAGATCAACGTCGAGCGTTGCTCGCGGAACTCCCAGCAGCGAGCTCGCGACCGATCCTCCGATGCACCATCGAGCTCCGACCGCGTCGAGGTGTCGCCCGACGTCGATGGCGAGATCTAGCTCCGTGACGAGCATCGCCTACTTGCCGTGAAGCTCGGGGTCCCAGCCGAACACGCGGATCATCGTCTCGCGATCGAGGCTGCGGGACCGAAGGCGCAACTCGATCTCGTGTGGTGTGGCCGCGGGATACCGCGCCCGGAGATCGGCCCTGGCGAGCTCGTTCACCGTCTGCGCCATCGAGAACATGCGCTCGAGCTTCTGAGCCGGGCTCGCACGACGCCAATGCTCGAGCATCATTCGCTCGACTGCCGCATGGGTGTCCGTACCCGGTTTCAGATCGATCGCCACGATGCAGGATACGGTCTGAGGCACGAGACCACCAGCGGAACGAGCCGGCTCACTTGCAGCAAGCGATCGCGCGCTGCGCCGCGCAGCCGATCGGAAGCGGCGCGGTGCTCGAGGACGTGGTGGTGGGTGCACCGTCGACGGGCCGGGCGGTCCTTCCGGTCCTTCGGTGCCTGATCCACCGCCGTCCGCGCCACCACCGCATCCCGTTCCGGAGGCGGAGAATGTTCACCTCCGGACGGACGACGATTCCCGTCCAGGGTCGCGTACGATCAGCGCTTCGCGCGGCCCGCGATTGCCTGGGCGAGCGTCCTTGCCTCGGCGACATCGAACTTGCGCGCGTCGAGCTTGAGCTCGGTGACCGCGTCGCCGTGCACGAACAGGATCGAGTGCTGCGACGGCGGCAAAGCGGCGAGTGCCTCCCCCATCGGATCGCCACCGGGCCGACGCTTGGCGGCGCGGGCCATGACGTCGGCCTGGAGCTCCTCGGTGCTCGGCTGCTCGCTACCGGCGATGAACAGCACGCCCTCTCCCGTCGGCAGCGCGAGCGTCTCCTTGCCGATGAACTGCTGGCGCTCGCGGTCTTCGCGCAGGTGCGTGAAGTTGGTCCTGTGCGTGCTGCTGACCATGACGACCCAGCCGCCGGCCTTGCCCGCCTCGAACACCAGGAGATCGCAGTTGCGGTCACCACCGATTCCCCCTCTGGTCTCGAGGGGAACGCCTGCGAGCTGCTGGATCTCCGCGAGCGGACCGAGCAGCGTTTCGCACTCGTTTCCCGGCTGGTTCTTCAGCCTGTACACGACGAACAGGACGAGCCCGATCGAGACCACGAGGCCCACCCCGCCGAGCAGCCATAGCCGCCGGCGGATCTGGCGTGCTCGTTCCTGCGCGACGAGCTGCTGCTCGAGGTCCGGAAGCTGGCGCTCGACCTCGTCGATCGCTCGCGCCATCATCGCCTGCCCGAGCTCCGACCCCGGATTCGCGAGCTCTGCCGCGACGTGCCGCGAGAGGATCGCGTCGGTCTCGGCCCTGCGGCGGTCGAGCGGGATCGAGGGATCCATCGCGCGGCTGATCTCCTCGGGTGTGAACCCGAGCTTCGCGAGCTCCTTCGCGAGCTGCTCGTCGAACACCGCGAGCCGAGCCTTGATCTCGTCGGGCGTCATGCGCTCACCACCAGGTGTCGTAGTCCTCGGCGATGCCGGTGATCGATTCGAGGTCATGCACGTGTCCGCTCGCCGTGCGCACGCGCCCCGAGAACGCGCCGACCACGTGGCGCAGGCGATGCTTCACCAGCGGGAGATCGAGCTTCTGCTCGACGTGGGCGATCCCGCGCATCGAGACGTCGACGCTGTCGGCCTGGACGCGCCACGGGCTCCGCACGTCGCCCGGGGGATCGACGACGAGCTGCACGTTCGCGAGCGGCTCGTAGCGGCCGTCGATCCATGCAGCGTTCTCGCTCACCGGCGCGTTCGGCGTCGGGTCGACGAGGTTGAGCCCGATCACGGCACCCTGGCGGCTCTTGCCGCACAGCGCGACCCATCGCCACACCGCATGGCGAAGCGCATACATCTTCGTGAAGTCCATCGTCCCGAACGAGCGACCCGGCGCGAACGTGAAGCGGCGCCCGTCGATCGTGACGTGGCCGGTCACCGCGAATGCGGCGAACTTGTGCGTGTAGTTCCAGCGCCCGCCGGGGAGTGGCACGCACAGCGACAGGTGCTCGTCGCGCGCACCGCTCGCGAAGCCGAGCTCGCCGTCGAGCTTTCCGGTCTCGGTCTGCGCGGCGAGCTGCGCGGCGAACGTGCGCCCGAGGTCGCGGTTCTCGATCTTGACCGACAGCCCACGTGTTCCGAAACGATGCTCGCCGGTCGTGCTCGACGGTGCGACCTGCGTCCCGACGGTGAACGGCGTGATCGCGAACCGCTTGTGGACCTTGCCGCTCGGCAGCTCGGCCGCGTACACGAAGCCGTTGCTCGCGAAGCCGGCCGTCCCGACGGCGAACGCCACGAACAGCTCGTCGCTGACCGCCGTCATGTACTGCCAGCTCTTGAGCCGGAAGCGCTGGCGATAGGCCGACTCCACACGCCCGAGCACCGGCATGCCCGCGAGCGGCCCGAGCTTGTGCGTGATGCGCGCGTCCTGGAGGTTCGGCGAGGCGAGCGGATGGTCCCACGCGGCGACGAGCGGGCTCGTGCTGCGTGGCGCGACGAGGTCGGACATGGACGCAAGACTCGCACGCCCGGACGGCACCCGGCGCCGCCGCGGCCCGATCAACCGCCGATCAGCCGCCGAACTCGATGCCGATGCCCTTCGCCGTCCGCACGAGCTCGCCCTGCGGATCGACGAGCTTGAGCTTCTTGACGGCCTTCTCGATCGGCTTGGCGACGAGCCGGCCGTGCTCCATCGCTGCGACGTGACCGAACTTGCCCTCGGCGATCAGCTCGACCGCGCGCACGCCGAACCGGGTCGCGAGCTCGCGATCGAACGCGCACGGTGCGCCGCCGCGCTGGACGTGGCCGAGCACCGTCGAGCGGACCTCGTACTCGGTCTTGGCCATGATGTACTCCGCGAGGCGCTGGCCGGCACCGCCGAGCTTCTCCTGCTTCGTGACGTCGCCGGCCGCCACGACCGAGAGCCCGCCGCCTTTGGGCTTGGCTCCCTCGGCGACGACGACGAGCGAGTAGCTGACCCCGCGTCCGTGGCGGCGATGAAACGCATCGATGACGCGATCGGGGTCGTAGTCGATCTCCGGGATCAGCACGACGTGCGCACCGCCCGCGAGCCCCGAGGTCAGCGCGATCCAGCCGGCATAGCGGCCCATGACCTCGACGATCATGATGCGCTCGTGGCTCTCCGCCGTGGTGTGGAGCCGCTCGATCGCCGCGACGACGACCTCGACCGCGGTCTGGAAGCCGACGGTGTAGTCGGTCGCCTCGAGATCATTGTCGATCGTCTTGGGGACGCCGACGATGCGAGTCGCGCCGCGCTGGATGAACTTGTGGCCGAACGACATCGTGCCATCGCCACCGACGACGATCAGGCCGTGGAGCTCGAGCTTCGCGAGGTTCGCGAGGCAGCGGGTGGAGACATCGTGGATCTCGACGCGCCCGTCGGGCAGCTTCACCGGATAGGCAAACGGATTGGCCCGGTTGCTCGAGCCGAGGATGGTCCCGCCGCGCGCCAGCAGGTGCTGCACCGTCGCCGCCGTCAGGTCCATGTACTCCTCTTCGTAGAGGCCTTCGAACCCGTGGTGGATGCCGACGATCTCCCAGCCGTACGTCTGGCGGGCGTGCAGCGTCACCGCGCGGATCACGGCGTTGAGGCCCGGGCAGTCACCGCCGCCGGTCAGGATCCCGATGCGCGTACTCATGAAGCCGCGATTATCGCCGAATTTCTAGGACGCCGCGCGGATCGGGGTGCGAAGTAGCAGCCGGAGGTGCTCGGGGAGCTTCTGGAGGTTCTCGGGATCGTCGTCGACGATCAGGCCGCGGCACACGGCGGTGCCACAGGCGCACGGTTCGGCCACCTCCGCGGTGAACGCGTAGTCGTAGGTGATCTCCTCACCGACCTCGATGTCCCGCCGCGCGATCCACCACGCGCGCATCGTGTTGGCCTCGCGATCCCACTTCGACATCACCTCGCTGTTCGGATCGCACGAGTGATTGAACCACCGCGTCTGGCAGGCGAGATCCCAGAACAGCGTGTCGTCGATTCCCGAGTCCTCGCCGGGGAGGATCAGCGCGTAGGTATCGTCGAACTCGGCGTCGGACTTGTAGAGGATTCCGTCGCCGAAGCACACGAGCTCGCCCACGGCGAACCGTCGCGTCGTCACGACGCCATATCCATGGATGTTCGACATCACGACGCGCAGACCATCGAGCAACGGCATCGGGCGTGATCTTGCCGAACAGCACGCAGACCGCAAGGGGGCGATCCGGATCGATGAGGCGAGATCGCGCGACCCTGCGACAGCTGCTAGATTCGCGTCGACATGGCGAACAGACTCAAGGTCGGTGTCCTCGGCGCGACGGGCATGGTCGGGCAGCGGTTCGTGGCCCTGCTCGGGGACCATCCCTGGTTCGAGGTCGTGGCCGTCGCGGCAAGCCCGAGCTCGGCCGGCAAGCCCTACGCCGACGCGGTCGCCGGCCGCTGGACGATGCCGGGAGCGATTCCACCCGCGGCCGCCAGGCTCGTCGTCGCCGACGCTGCCGACGTGGGCCGAATGGCCGGCTCGGTCGACTTCGTGTTCTGCGCCGTCGACATGGACAAGGCCGCCACCGCCAAGCTCGAGGAAGACTACGCGCGCGCCGAGACCCCGGTGATCTCGAACAACTCGGCCCACCGCTGGACTCCCGACGTGCCGATGATGATCCCCGAGATCAACTCGGAGCACGCGGCGGTGATCGAGGCGCAGCGCCGGCGGCTCGGCTCGAAGCGCGGGTTCATCGCGGTGAAGCCAAACTGCTCGATCCAGAGCTACGTGCCGGCGATCCACCCGCTCAAGTCGTTCGGCCCGCAGAAGCTCGCGGTGTGCACGTACCAGGCGGTCTCCGGCGCCGGCAAGACGCTCGAGTCGTGGCCCGAGATGGTCGACAACGTCATCCCGTTCATCAAGGGCGAGGAAGAGAAGAGCGAGCAAGAGCCGCTCAAGATCTGGGGCACGATCCGCGACGGCAAGATCGAGCAGGCGACCGGCGTGACGATCACCGCGCAATGCCTCCGCGTCCCGGTGTCCGATGGCCACATGGCGGCGGTGTTTGTCTCGTTCGAGCGCAAACCCTCGCGCGACCACATGCTCGCCGCATGGAAGGAGTACGCCGGTCGGCCGCAGACGCTTGGCCTGCCCAGCGCGCCCAAGCCGTTCCTGCATTACTTCGACGACGACGCGCGCCCGCAGACGAGGCTCGACCGCGACCTGGGTCTCGGCCAGGCCGTGTCGATCGGTCGGCTCCGCCCCGATGCGGTGTTCGACTGGCGCTTCGTCGCGCTCTCGCACAACACGGTTCGCGGCGCCGCCGGAGGTGCCGTGTTGACCGCGGAGCTGCTCAAGGCGGACGGCTACCTCGCGGCGAAGTGAAGCGCGAACAAACCGAGGCACGGTTTCATCAATTTCACGTCAACCGATCTCGCGATTTCCCGACGAGAACGCCGAGTGATTGCGCAGAGTTGTCATGACGACGTGAATGCACTCCAACTCGGGCGTCGGCGCACACCCTGATCTCACCGGTTCCTCGTTTGGTTTCGCTTGCGGCTCGCGCTAGTTCTGCGAGACCGTACCGGTTGATGTCGAAAACCAGCGAGCCAGACCGCCGGCGCAAGCGGCCGGCCACGCAAGCTCCGGCTCCCGTGCCGGCGAAGCTGGCACGCGGTACGCGTGATCTGGGATCGACGCTCGCTCGCGGGACCCGCCAGGGGCTCGTGTCGCTCGAGGCCGACGACGACACGGTGATCGTCGACACCGATCATGACGAATCGCACCCCGACTCCGAAGAGCTCGTAGCGCTCGGCGCCGAGCCTGTCGAGGATGCCGCGGTCACGCATGCGAATGCCGTGGTCGACGCGCGGATGCTCGAGATCGGCATCCGCAGATTCGGGATCTCGACCTTCCGTCCGGGTCAGGCGCTCGCGATCCGCAACGTGATCGCCGGCATCGACACGCTCGCGATCATGCCGACCGGTGCCGGCAAGTCGTTGTGCTACCAGCTCCCCGCGCAGGAGATCGACGGCGTCACGCTCGTGGTCTCGCCGCTGATCGCCCTGATGAAGGATCAGTACGACAAGCTCGAGCAGCTCGACATCCAGGTGCTGCGGCTCGACTCGACGCTCTCGCCACGCGACGAACAGGCGGCGCTCTCGCGGCTCTCCGAGAACCGGCCGTGCATCGCCTACGTCACGCCGGAGCGCCTCGGCGAGCCACGGTTCCGCGAGCGGCTCGCCTCGGTGCGGGTCGCGTTGTTCGTCGTCGACGAGGCGCACTGCATCTCGCAATGGGGTCACGACTTCCGGCCCGCGTATCTCGGGCTCGGCGAGGCCGTGCGCGCGCTCGGTCGCCCGCCGGTGCTCGCGCTGACCGCGACGGCGCCGACCAAGGTCAAGGACGACATCCTCGCGCAGCTGCAGATCCCGCAAGCCTCGGTGATCGACATCGGGCTCGACCGGCCGAACCTGCGCTACCACGTCATCAAGGCGTCGAGCGAGCGCAAGAAGCAGGCGCTGCTGCTGCGGCTCATCGAGAAGCAGCCCGGCTGCGGCATCATCTACGCCGCCACGGTCAAGACCGTCGACGCGCTAGCCGACTTCCTGTGGTCGCAGGGTGTGGAGTGCGGTCGTTACCACGGCCGCATGCGCGCGAAGGATCGCGAGCGCGTGCAGAGCGCGTTCATGGAGCAAGGCAACCCGCGCTTGATGGTCGCGACCAACGCGTTCGGCCTCGGCGTCGACAAGCAGGACCTTCGCTTCGTCATCCACTACAACTTCCCCGGCTCGCTCGAGAGCTACTACCAGGAAGCCGGCCGCGCCGGCCGCGATGGCGACCCCGCCGAGTGCGTGCTGCTCTACCAGCCCGAGGACAAGCGAATCCAGAGCTTCTTCCTCGGCGGTCGCTATCCGACGCCCGAGCAGACTCGCGCCGTCGCCGAGGCGCTCGTTCACGTGACGGGCGGTCGGATCGCCACGGTCGACCACGAAGGCGATCCCACCGGCCCCGACGACATGTTCGTGCCGGTCAAGGACATCGCCGAGCGTGCCGACGCTCCCGCGAAGAAGGCGCGCGTCGTCCTCTCGTTCCTCAAGGAGGTCGGGTTTGCGGCCGAGGCACCCGGCGCACGGTTCGCACCGCTCGCCACCGACCCGCCCACCATCGAGAACCTCGCGCGTGCCGCGACTCGCTACGAGCAGAAGCGCGCACAGGACCGCGCTCGCCTCGCCTCGATGCTGCGCTACGCGCAGTCACATCTGTGCCGCACGCGCTTGCTCGTGACGTACTTCGGGTACCTCGACGCGCCCTCGTGTGGTTCCTGCGACAACTGCATTCGGTCCGCGAAGTCGGTGCCGCACGATGCCGAGTCGGTCGCGCAGACGCTGTCGGCTCGTCGCGCCACCGATCCAGAGACCCGGCGCGCCTTGCTCGAGGAGGCGTTGCGGCGCAACCGCGGTGCCGGCCGCGGCCGTGCCCTCAAGATCGAGCGCGTGAAGCGCCCGGTGTTCGGACCGCTCGAGAAGGGCGACATCGTTCGCCACGCGACGTGGGGGGAAGGCGAGGTCGTCCGCGTCGTCGGTGACACGGTCTACACGTTCTTCCCGGTGCACGGCGAGAAGCTGCTCAAGACGAGCTTCCTCGAGAAGATCGAAAACTAGCGACACTTAGCGTTGGCGCGAGCATTCGATTCGCTCAGACCGCTCTCGGTTCGAGGCCCAATCTCGACCTCCAGAAGGAACGCCAGGGTCGCCACAAACCGCCAGCAAGAACGCCAGAAGAGATCTTCACGAGAGCTGCTCGCACCAAGGCGGCCCGAAACACATTCATCTGGTGGTTCCTGCTGGAGTCTTGTCGCGACCCTGGCGTTCTCTTTGATCAGTCAACGCTCAGCGCTACGGCAGGGTCACGACGCCGAGCTCGACCTCGATGAAGTCCTCCGAGCCTTCCGGACCGTCGACGTCCGCTCCGTCGTCGAGCCGCGCGGTGATCGCGTAGTCGCCCGGGTCGACGCCCGCGATGTCCCACGTGAACTGGTCGCGTCCGCCGACCAGGTTGCCGATCACGGCGCGTGGATCGATCATGTCGTCCGGCGGGATCCCCTTGCGACGTGGTCCGATCACCGTGCCGACGACGAGGTCGCGATCGGCGTCGCGCAGGTCGTACGCGAACGTGATCGTGCCCTCGCCGCGCGCGGCCTCGGTGACGGCGAGGACCGGTAGTCGGTTGTCCACTCTCCCGGGCCCGCGGACCGCCATCTCGCCGTTGCCGAGGTTGGCCCAGTTGCGGATCACGGCGAGCTCGTAGTCGTCGAGCGGCCGGTCCGGCGGCATCGGCTGCTGCCCGATCAAGAGCGCGATGTCGTGGGTGCGGCGAAAGATCTGCTGGATGCTCTTGGCCGCCCCGGACGCGACGTTGCCGTCGGCGAGCTCGACCTCGTCGAACGTGTCGAGGCGCAGCGCGCTGGTGCGCGGCGTCCCGTCGGTGCGAGTGCCGCCGCCGCGAAACGGATAGGCGTGACAACGCACGCAATTCGCCGCGAACAGCGGCATCACGTCGACCTGCCAGCTCGGCGTGGCGGGCGGCTCGCTGCTCGCGCACCCGATCGCGACGACGGCGATGATCGCGATGCGGGTCATGGATAGTAGTGTAGCTGGAGCATCGCCAGCGTATCCGGGGAAGTGCCGCGCCCGCCGATCACGCCGACACGCCCGAGCAAGTGGAGCTCGACATGGGCCCACGGGAACAGCTTCACGTCGAGCTCCGCGGTGTTGCGCGACGATCCTCGCAGCCGCAGATCCGGATCCCAGCGCTGCGCCGCGATCCCGATCGACAGCCCGGGCAACATGACCTTGGTCGCGCCGGCGTAGGCCAGCACCTGGAGGCGCGCGATCTCGGAGCCCTCGATCGTCTGCCGCTGCAGGTCGAGCTCGCCGAGCAGCAGGATGCCCGGGCCCGCGAGCCACCACTTGCCGACTCCGCCGACGAGGATTCGCCGGTCATCGGACGTCTCTGCGAACCGCGCCTGCGCGGCGACCGAGCCAGTCCCGACGTAGCGTTCGTAGTAGGCGGTCACGCCGTACGCGCGCGCACCCGCGTTCGTCGACGGCAGCGGGTCGGGCGCGAACAGCGAGGCGTGCGCCTCCCACGTCCCGCCGGCGGTACCCGCACCGAGTGCGTAGGGCTCGTCGAGCAAGTAGTAGTCGAGCGCCCGACGCGCGAGCGCCGTGTGGTCGTGCGAGCGGAGACCGAGGACCGGATAGAACCGCCCGGCCCGCACGTACAGCTCGCCCGGCTCCCGCTGGTACATGACGTAGTGCTCGCGCGAGACCAGGTACGTCTCGATCCCGGCGCCATCGGGTCGCGACCGTGCCGTCCCGTTGAGCCCGCCGGTCAGGTGGATCGAGATCGGACCGGCGGCGACGCGAGCGTAGAGATCGGCCTGCATCGGGAACGCGGTGAGGACCGGATCGTCCTCTGCTCGCGTGCGGGACAGCCCGGCGATCCGGAAGTCACCCCCGAGCGCGAGCGCGGCGGGCGGTGTCCACGCGCCGTGCAGGAACCTGCCGTCGCCACCCCAGCTGATCGTGTCGCTGGCCTCGGAGCGGCCGAAGTCGTTGATGAGGCCGCCGCCGTCCGGCGCGAAGTGACACGCCTGACAGCGCTCCGATCCCGTCGAGAACTGGAACTGCGGATAGGCCTCGGCATCGCGCGCGATCGTGGCGATCGCGAACGCGACGATGATCGCGCTCAGTCGCATGGCGCACCCGCGAGGATCCACACTTCGATCGCCTCGATCTCGACCGCCGGCAGCGGCACGTCCGGTGGCATCGTGTCGTTGTACTCGCCGCGCAACCACGACATCAGCGGCGAGGTCTCGGGGTGACCGGGATCGACGTTGACACCGCGTTCGTCGACGGGCTCCTCGGTCGAGCCGCACGGCCGGCGCACGAGCGACTCGTAGGCCGACGCGCGTGTCGACAGATCGAGTCCCGACTGCACGGTGATCGCCGAGTGGCACGCCGCCGTCGCGCAGCTCGGGCGCATGATCGCCGTGTGTACGTAGTCGAAGTCGACCGAGCGATCCCCGAGAGTCTCGCAGCCGACGACGATCGGGAGCGCGAGCACGAGCACGACGGCGAGGAGTCGAGACATCGAGGGCGCAAGTATATGATCGTCATGCTGTACCGCGATGTAGGCGGGCCGCGACTCGGTGATCCTCCTAGCGATTTGTTCTGATAGGGTCGACCCATGCACGGAATCCCTACGTGCGGCGTCGTGATCGCGTTGATCGCGGGCTGCGGCGGGTCGGAGCGACGCGGCGATCCAGGTCGCGTCACGCTCCACCGGCTCAACAACGCCGAATACAACAACACGGTCCACGATCTGCTCGGCACGTCGCTCCGTCCGGCCGACAACTTCCCGACCGATGATCGTGCGTACGGCTTCGACAACGTCGCCGATGTCCTGCGCGTCAGCGCGCTCGGCCTCGAGCTCTACGAGACCGCCGCGCGCGACCTGGTCGAAGACACGCTGGCGACCAACACCAGCGCGACCTCGCAAGAGTTCGAGATCACCTCGAGCTCGACCGTCGGCGCCGCACAGAGCGGCGGCTGGCTGTTCTTCTCGAACGGCACCGCGAACGTGGACTTCAACGCCCCGGGCGCAGGTACGTACCGGATCTCGGTGCGCGCCTATCAGCAGGCGGCCGGTCCCGATCCGGCGCTGCTCTCGATCGAGGTCGCCGGCGAGCCCCCCGCGCTGATCCCGGTCACCGCGCTCGTGGCTGCACCCGAGACGTACACCGTCGACGTCGCGTTGACCGCCGGCAATCGCCAGATCGCCGTCGGGTTTGCGAATGACTTCTTCGACGAGGCGACGATGGCCGATCGCAACCTGTGGATCGACCACGTCGCGATCTCCGGCCCGTTCGATGGACCGGTCGTGAACGAGGACCGGCGTGCCGCGATCCTCGTGTGCGCCGAGCTCGACGACGCGGGCTGCCAGACGCAGATCCTGAGTCGCTTCACGCAGCGTGCGTGGCGCCGGCCGCCGACGGCCGCCGAGCTCGAACGGCTGCGCGGGCTCGTCGGCGCCGCGGTCGCGCAGGGCGACACCGCCGAGGCGGGGATCCGGCTCGCGCTCCAGGCCGTGCTGGTCTCGCCGCACTTCCTCTATCGCGTCGAGGTCGATCCCGATCCCGATTCGACCGCGCCGCACCCGGTCTCGTCGTGGGAGCTGGCCTCGCGGCTGTCGTACTTCTTGTGGAGCACGATGCCCGACGACGAGCTGTTCGCGGCGGCCGAGTCGGGCGCGCTCGTCGAGCCCGGCGAGCTCGAGCGCCAGGCGCGCCGCATGCTCGACGACGCGAAGGCCGTCGCCCTGATCGACAACTTCGCGGGGCAGTGGTTGTTCACCCGCGCGCTGGGCTCGCAGGACCCCGACTACGAGCTGTTCCCCGAGTACGACGAGGAGCTCGAGGCCGCGATGCGAGCCGAGACCCGCCGCTACTTCCAGGCATTCCTCGACGAGGATCTGCCGATGACCGAGTTCCTCACGGCGGACTTCACGTACGCCAACGACCGGCTCGCCGCGTTCTACGGTCTCCCTGCCCCGGGCGGGGCGGAGCTGGTGCGCGTCTCGCTCGCGGACACGCAGCGGCGTGGCTTCCTGATGCAGGGCAGCTTCCTTCGCGTGACGTCGCGCCCGAAGCGCACCTCGCCCGTCCTGCGCGGCAAGTGGGTGCTCGACAACCTCCTGTGCTCGCCTCCCCCACCACCGCCGCCGGGCGTCGAGGGCCTCATCGAGGACGAGGTCGCGACCGGCTCGATCCGCGATCGCCTCGAGCAACACCAGACCAACCCGGTCTGCGCGAGCTGCCACTCGGTGATGGACCCGATCGGGTTCGGCCTCGACAACTTCGACGCGATCGGCCGCTATCGCACCCAGGACGACGGCTTCGCGATCGACGCGTCTGGCACGCTGTTCGGCGAGCTCCCGTTCACGACGGGGCCCCAGCTCGTCGAGGCCCTCGCCGCGCAACCGAACGTGTACCGGTGCATGGTCGAGAAGCTCTACACGTACACCGGTCGCCCGCCGATCCGCATCGACGCGGTCGAGCACATCGAAGAGCTGACCCGCGAGTTCGTCGCCAGCGGCTACAAGCTCCGCGAGCTGATCGTCGCGGTCGCGATCCACCGATCCTTCACGACCCGGCGAGGTGAGCCATGAAGTTGTCCAGACGCAGGTTCCTCGGCGGTGCGGGCGCGATGATCGGCCTGCCGCTGCTGACGTCGCTGATCCCGCGGTGGGCGCGCAGCGCCGTGCCCGAGCCGAAGCGCCGGTTCATCGCGTTCTACGTGCCGTGCGGGATCGTGATGGACAACTGGACGCCGCCGGACGAAGGCGCGGCCTGGACGATGACCCCGATCCTGGCGCCGCTCGCGCCGTATCGCGACCGGTCGCTCGTGCTGACCGGCGTCGACAACCGACCCGGGCGATCCGATGGCGGCGGCGATCACGCGGCCGGGACCGGATCGTTTCTGACCTGCACCCACGTCTACAAGACCGCCGGTGCGGACATTCGCAATGGCGTGTCGCTCGACCAGGTGCTCGCGCCCGTGCTGAGCAGTGGCCTCGCCTTTCCCTCGCTCGAGCTCGGCACCGACGGAGGCGCCGCCGTCGGCGACTGCGACACCGGATACAGCTGCGCCTACGCGCGCTCGATCGCGTGGAAGAACGCGACCACGCCGCTGCCCAAGCAGACCAGCCCGCGCGGCGTGTTCGATCGTCTGTTCGCCGGCTACGACCCCGACGCGACGGCCGTCGAGATCGCGCGCCGCCAGCTCTACCGCAAGAGCGTGCTCGACCACGCGCTCGACGATGCGAACGCGCTCCACGCCCGGCTCGGCCGCAGCGATCGCGCGAAGCTCGACGAGTACCTGACGAGCGTGCGCGAGGTCGAGCAGCGCGTCGATCGACCGATCAACGTGTGCCAGCCCGGTACGCGCCCCGGCACCGGCTTCGACCCGAACGACGACTTCGCGGCGATCTCGCGGGCGATGATCGACCTGATGGGCATCGCGATCTCGTGTGACCAGACCCG
>Ga0299915_10000128_pt1 | contig 55555 bp, 51 predicted proteins | sample RVTome_13_FD_200263 | JGI IMG/M metagenome (GOLD analysis project Ga0299915, IMG submission 200263) | Soil microbial communities from uranium-contaminated site in the Upper Colorado River Basin, Wyoming, United States - RVT92D227 (version 2) ...
AGTATACGACTCGCGACTCCCCGGCGAGTAGCATGTCGGCGCCTTTCAGCGCCAGACTGGCGGCGTGCAGGGCGGCGTCCCACGTGCCTTTGCCGATCGGGGCTTCCATGTCGAAGCAGTAGTAGCCATGATGTCCGCCGGTGCTCTCCTTGATGCGCATCATCGAGGGGCGCACCGGAAACACCGCCGGAGAGAAATACTCCTGCGCACCCATCTGATCGCCGGTCTCGTAGAAGTTGTCGGGGTCGTTCAGGAAGCTCTCAACACCAGAGGACATCGTCTCGAGGTAGTCGAGCATGCCACGATCGTGCACGGCGGCCAAGTCGTCTTTCGAGACCACCTCATCGTAGGCGAGGAAGTCCACCAGCCCACTCGGCTCAAGGCGCTCGCGAATGGCTTCAATGCGTCGGGGCACCTCCGGGTAATTGACCAGCTTGCCGTTCCACAGCTCGACGGGGGGCGCATGCTGGCTGTGGGCTGATGAGTACAGCAGAGGGATCTTGTTCCCGGCCATGCAGGTCACCTCCCAGTCCATTCATGATTGCCAGGCCGAGCCCGGCTGGGCCATCTCGTGCATGATATCTGAGGTAGAGATCAGCCCGAGGGGCATGGCATTCGGATCACCCGGATCAATCACGAGCAGCCGGTGCCTATGCTGTCTAATCATCATGTTCGCGGCCACTCGCAAGTTGTCATCCGGCGAGATTGTCACTGGCTCGTGCATGACGTCAGCCGCGGTCACCCCCTCGATCTTGCCCTCGCCGGCGAATTCCAGCAGGTCGCTGCCGGTGATAATCCCCTGGGGACTCCCTTTGGCATCCACGACGACGACCGATCTAGAGTGTCTCTCACTCATGCCGCGTGCAACCGCATGCAGAAGCGTCTCAAGACGGCAAGTCACAATCACGGATGACATGACTTCCCTCACTGTCCGCCGGACGACTTCCTGCGCTCCAAGGGCGCGGACGATGTCCGACACCGATACAACCCCAACGGGCTGTGAATGGTCGGTGACAAGCAGGCGACGAATATCCTCGCGCCTCATGCGCTCGGCGACGCCTTCAAGCGACTCCGAAATCTCGACACTGCTGACCGGCGTCGACATCAGCTCGGCCGCCGTTATCGACCGCATCACGCTCAGACTTCCTTCGTCGGTGAACAGCCATTCTCCAGCAAGGAGATCGATGTCGCTGATCACTCCGATCACAGCTCCGTCATCGTCGCTCACGAACAGCGCGTGAACATCTTGCTCCACGAGACGGCGCGTGACCTCGGCCAAAGTCAGGCTCTTGGGGACGCTGAGAACGCCAGGACGCATGACATCTCTAACCGATCTGTTCATGGAGAGTTCTCCGGGGAACGAGAGAGACCTCTGTCGGCATCTGCATGAGCCGGATCCGGCTACAGACGTCCGTAATGGCGCAGAAGGTCAAGTGATCGGTCAATGGGCAGCGCGTGCAGGACGTTGCCGTCACGTCCCACGGTGGTATCCGCCGTGAAGAGGGCGTTGACGACTGCCTCCTCGGTCGCCTCCACGACAGCCTGATACAGAACATCAATACGTCGATCGTTCATGACCTCGATTGAGTTCGAGAGCTGACTGCCGCCCTGAACCCGGTTCGCCGTAGTGAAGGCCAGCATCAGCTCGCCGCTGGAGTTCGCCCCGACCGAGCCCATCCTGGCCAGGCCCAGCGCCGAGCGTTTCGCCAACTTGGCGACCTGATGGTTGCTCAAGGGCGCGTTCGTGGCCGTTACCACGATGCACGACCCACCGTTTCCAGCCTTGCCCCAGTAGTCTGGTTGGCGACCCTCCGGCATCAAATCGGTCAGGTGGCGGCCGACCGGCGCACCGTCGATCATGAGCAATGGGCGGGTTCCCAGGTTGGTCTGAACGATCACCCCAACCACGAAGCCACCATCCGCTTCATCGAGCTGACGCGAGGACGAACCTATTCCACCTTTGAACTCAAAACATTGCATGCCGGTGCCGGCGCCGACGCAACCTTCGTGGACCGGATCGTCAGTTGCCCCGTCCAGCGCGGCGAAGACGATTTCCTCCGTGATATGGAACGCCCGCGAATCATTCAGAAAGCTGTCGTCGCACTCGCCCACCAACGGTATCACGAGTTCGAGCCGACCCAGCTCCGGATCCTGGTTGCACATGTATTTCTGAACCGCATGGTATGCGATGCCGACGCTCATCGTCGCCGTGAGTACGATCGGGGTGGAGGCGATCCCCCACTCATCGGCAGCCGTGCGGCCCGTCACCTCCCCGAATCCGTTGAGCACGAAGCTCCCTGCCGGCACCGGCTGCCGGACCAAGTCGCCGTCCGCCGGCCAGATCGCCGTGACGCCGCTTCGCGCCACCCCTCGATGATCGCTGAAGCTGACCGTGGAATGCCCCACCCGGACCCCAGGCACATCCGTGATGCCGTTCTTCGGGCCAGGGCTGAGGCCGCCTATCCGAAGTCCGTATTCCCGGCAACGCTTTTTCTCATTCGAAATGGTCATCCCTCCCCCTTGGTGTTCAGCCCGAGACAAGCATATGAGAAAGGACTCGGTCCTTGCCAATGGTCACCAGAGCACCGTGCAAGATGCCCTCAGAGTACTCACTGCCAGGGTTTATGCACAGCGTGCGACCGATCTCGATCGTGCCCTTGGACTCGTGGATGTGGCCGTGCAATCCCAAGAGCGGCTGGTACTTTTCAATAGCCTCACGTACTGCCTTGCACCCGACGGAAACCTTCTCAACTCCGGTCACCCCGATCTGTGGGCGAAGGTCGGTGTCGAGAAGCGGAGCGTCATCGATGTTGGAGCCATATGGCGGGCAGTGTGTGTTAAAGACACACGCTTCCATGTTCCCCACCTGTGCCGCCATTCGCTCGAGGCGATCGGCAAGCTCCTCCTCGGGAATGTCGCGCGGACAACCGAACGGTGTGAGGTTGGCGTTTCCCAAGCTGAGCATCTCGTGATCGTCGGTCAGATGGACGACCTGGTTGTCTGGGCAGATGATGGCCGGGCACGCTTCGAGGATCGAATTGATTTCCTCCTCGTCGTCGTTTCCCGGACTGACATAACAGGGGATTCCATTGGCTTTCAGCCTTTGCTCAGCAAAGTCCATCCACTCCTCAAGGCGTTGGAGCATCAACCTGAGAAACAGCCCCTTCTGCTTTTCGTCGTTCCGTTTGAATTCCTCGTATTCATCAGGTTCGAATATGTGAGCGTAGGATCCCAGGACTTCGGTCTTCTTCGTGAATTCCTGCAGTTCAGCGCCTGCGCTCAACACGTGTTCCTTGCCGAAAAGATAGGAGCGGTAGTGGTCGCCCTCCTTGATGACCGGCACGATCAGCTTCCCGGTCATATCCCCACCCATCAGGAGGATGTCGACAGGTCTTCCCTTGCTGGCATAATAGCCGGCGGAGTTGATGAATTTCTTGAAGCAGACCGTGGACCCATGCAGATCTGAACAGAAGAAGATGGTCGTGCCGTCGGTCTTGCCTTTCTTCCAGAACATCGGCTATTGCCTCCGGAGGGGTTTTACATGACCTCGTCGACGTCGTTGTACCACTTGATCCGCTCTCCGATCCGGCTGCGAATGCGCCAGCTGAGTGTGGTGGGTTCGCGGTCGATACGGGCTGCAATTTCGGCCAACCTGCCGCGTACGATCTCTCGGTCTTCAGCCGTCAAGACGGCGTAATCGTCAGCCAGCTCGTCCACCTTCTTCAGATTGGTAGTGACTGTCTTCCACAACCCCCAGTCCGCCTTGCACACCTTCGCCATGTAATCGATGTTGATTGTCTGATCGTCATGACTGCCGACACCATGCTCGCGCACCAGCATGAGTGTGTCGATGGCATCCTTCTCATTGAGCCGGAAGATCTGCATCTTTTCGAGCAGAAGGTCGACCAGCGAAATCGTGGGTGAGTCGATCGCAAGGCGGCCCCTGAAGTCTATCGTGTGGGAGAACTCGAGGACGTCATAGAAGACATCAGAATGCAGGCGGTGATCTGCGGTGAAGAAGATCGATCGTCTGAGGCCGGGCACGGTCTTTATGCGGGGGTCATCCAGATACCCTAGCTCCTTGAACATCTTCTCAGTCTTGCCTTGTTCTTCTACGTAGGCCATGAAGTCGACATCCGTGAAGAAGCGTCCCGTTTCCAACTGGATGTAGTTGAAATTGGGGCAATGGATGTGGAATGCAAGTGCGCCGATGAGCCGCAGGGTCAAGTTGCGCTGGTTGGCCTCGCCGAGGATCTTGTTTGCCTGCTCGATAAAGGGAGTTGGATCGGGCTTCTGATCGGCCATCGTTGCTCCAGCCTGGCTTCTAGTCAAGCTCGGTCAACGAAGCATACAGGAGCGGTTTCCGGTCGCGGAAGTAGTTGTACCGCAAGCGCTTCCGCCGTTCCTCGGCGAGATCCAACGTTGCCGTGATCATACCCTCGCGGTCATCCGGCATTTCGGCTACAGTCATTCCGTCGGAGTCGACGATGCGGCTCAACCCAACGAATCGGTCATTCAGGCCGGGGTCGAACCCGACGCGGTTGCACAAGACCACGGGGACGCGGTTCTCCAGTGCGCGTGCGGCATAGATCGTGCGGATGAAGTTCTCAGATGAGCCTACGGTTCCTGTTCCCTCCCAATGGGCCGTCATCGTCAGGAGGATGTCGGCACCCTTGAGACACAACACCCTGGCCGGCTCGGGGAATTCCAGATCGTAGCAGATCGGGATCCCCACCCTGGCGAAATCGAGGTCGAAGACGGGCAGTGTGGTGCCCAAGGCGAAGAAGGATTCGGTCGGCGTGAATATGTGCGTCTTACGGTAGGAGCCAACCAGCTCGCCATCGCGCCCGAGAATCACGGCCGAGTTGTACACCGTGCCTGTCGCGCCGCGTTCTGCCAGGCCTGCGACAACATACATGTTGCGCTCTCTTGCCTTCTCGCCGAGTCTACGCGTGGTAGGCCCAGGTATGGGCTCGGCCAGGTCGTGGAACTTGTCTCCGTGACTGTATCCCGCCGACAGTATGAGCTCCGGGAACAGAACAAGATCGGCGCCTGCCTCTGCCGCCCGATCGACCCAGTCCAGGACCTTTCGCGTTGTCGCTTCCACATCCTCCAGGACGACGTCGAGTTGAACGGAGGCTAGCGTCACTTCTCGTTGAACAGCCACTTTGTAACTCCTCTTCGGCCGGCAAGATCAACACGGGCATCCTTGCCCATACACCTGGCTACCGGGCAGCGTTCAGGGTCATGACTGCCCGGTAGCCAGAGAGACACGGATACTCACCTGGTGAGTGCTGTCTATTCGGGTGGGATCTCTCCATACAGAAGAGCGAGATTGACTCCCTGTTGCCTGCGGATGCCGGCGGCGACGAAGTAGATGACCACGCCGACAACGTAGATGCCGAGCAGGAAGGCGATCGCGATCGGCCCGACCGGCCCGCTGAAGGCCGGCAGCGTAAACGAAGAGTACAGGATCAAGCTGAAGAGGATGAGGTTGACTACTCCAGCTATCGTCACCAGGGGAATCCCGGCGATCTTCACGCGAACCATATCCGGGGCAGCCGCGAACAGCTCGGGCTTGCGATACGGGAGCAGAATGGCAGCGAAGCTGGTGATCCAGAAGGCGATGGAGAATATGGCAATGTAGTTGAAGACGTAGTCGAACAGCGGGGTGAAGATCGACGCCCAGAGCAGGATTAGCGAGATGACGGCGACTGTGACCGTTGCCGACCACGGCGAGCGGGACTTCTGGGTTACCTTGGTCAGCCAGACGGGCGTGATCTGGTCGAACGACCATGCGAACAGGTTGCGCACACAGATCGTGAACATCACGAACAGCAGCAGGTAGTACCACAAGAAGAAACTGATGTCCATCAGCACGAGCAAGAGAGCGTTCGAGGTGAGCAGGCTGGCGAAGAAGTTCAACACACCCGCAACTGGCAGGGGATTGACGCTGGTGTTGTACTCCAGAAAAGCTGCCGCGTTGTTGAACTGAGTGCCGACAACAGCGTAGTAAGCACCCATGACAGCCAAGTATAGGATGAACCCGAACGCCAGGGAGGCCAGGATGGCGTAGCTCTGTGTCTTCTGGGGCTCCTTCACCTCGCCGCCCACGTAGGCGGAGTAGGTGAAGCCGATATACATCCAATACCCCAGCGGAAGCGCCAGGATGACCTGCCAGAACGAAGCCGGTACTTCCGTCCAGCCGTTCGTCCGCGCCAGGTCAATGATCCCGTTATAGGCGTTGTTCATGCCGCCTGTCGACGACATGAACGAATTAAACACCTGGATGAACTCGGCGCGGCTGCTGAAGATGAATATCCCCAGGGTTATCAGCGTGCCAAGGGTCGCAATCACGAAGAAGAAGTTGAGGAAACGACGTAGGAACTTCATACCGAGAAGCTGTACAACCACCACGGTGATCAGCACAATCACACCAAAGATGAAGCTGGCCGACGGCGTTTGGATGTAGAGGCCGGCATTGTACAGCCCATCGTTGTGAAGTGCGTAGCCGAGGGTGGTGAGGCTGACGGCGAGAGCGTAGTTCACGGCCCATTGCGTGTAGATACCTATTCCGAGGAATTGCGACCAGGTGAATCCCCAGTTCGACATGAATCCAATCGCGGGATGTAGGACACGGCCGTTGTAGACGTACTCGCCGCCCGAACGGGGCATGGCGCCGGCCAGCAGGCTGTATGTCAGCCCGTTAAAGATGGCCAGAACAGTACCCACGATCAGGATGACGAAGATGTTGGCGCCTGGGAAGAGCGCGCCCGCAAAGAACGGAGTGATGGCGAGCACCAGCCCGAGCGCGTAGCCTATCACGTTGAATGAGAAGGTATCGAAGAATCCAAACTCGCGGACCAGCCCTGAGGCCTTTCTGGCAAACAGCTCTGGGTGGGAAACTTCGGCGGTCATTGGTCTTCTCCTCTGCGTTATGCTCGGATCGTAGTCGGTTGGTCGACAGCAGGGGGTCCTCTCAGGGAAGAGAGTGGAATGCCGGTATCACCTCCTTTGTTGCTCGAATTCAGCCGTGGCCGGCGGGCGGGGTGCCTACACTCGGGCGAGCGGATCCCTACGACATTGGGCTTCCTCTGGGTACACTCTCCCAAAGTGCTCTTGGTGAACTGTAACTGCCAACTCACAGTGCAATGACAGCCCCCCCGGCCATGTGCCGCTAGAATTTCCGGCTCCAGGTTTTGGGCCAACGTTCGATCACGACCTTCTTTTGAGTGAAGAATTCAACGGCATCCATGCCTTGGCCGTGCATCGTGCCGAAAAAGCTGTCCCTCCATCCGCTGAATGGGAACCAGGCCATCGGCGCGGCGACTCCGATATTGACACCAACGTTGCCCACATTGGCTTCGTACCGGAATTTCCTGGCCGCTGCACCGTTCGTCGTGAACAAGCACGCCATGTTGCCGTATCGTCCTCTGTTCACCAGCGCGATAGCGTCATCTACCGTGTCAACGTGGACTAGGCTCAATACGGGGCCGAAAATCTCGGTTTCGGCGACTTCGCTCGCAGGCGGCAAGTCCTGGAGTACCGTGGGACGGACAAAGAAGCCTTTCTCGTAACCCCGCACCGTCGGGTTGCGGCCATCTACCAGCAACCTGGCGCCTTCGTCGGCGGCCTTCTGGATCAGATTCTGGATACGCTCCTTGCTTTCCCCCGTTATTACCGGCCCCATCTCGGTCCCCTCATCCAAACCGTAACCGACAACGCGCCTGTTGGCTGCCTCGGCGATGGCCTGACTGAACGGTTCGCGCGCCTCGCCGACCGTCAGAGCCATGGATCCAGCGAGGCAGCGCTGACCGGCGGAGCCGAAGGCACTCTCGGCGACGATCTGCGATGTCATCTCCATCTCGGCATCCGGCAGGATTATCAGCGGGTTCTTGGCGCCGCCATGAGCTTGCACTCGCTTGCCGTTGCTGGTCCCACGTGAGTAGATGTACTTCGCCACAGGGGTCGAACCGACAAAGCTCACTGCGCGGATATCGGGATGATCAAGGATCCCATCAACCGCTTCCCTGGCGCCGTTGACCAGATTCATCACACCTGGCGGCAGGCCAGATTGGTCCAGCAATTCGAAGACCCTGTGCATCGTCAGAGGCGTTCTCTCCGACGGTTTCACCACCACAGTATTCCCGCAAGCGATCGCATAGGGGAAGAACCAGAAGGGTATCATCCCCGGGAAGTTGAAGGGGGTCACGATGCCGCAAACACCCAGGGGCTGGCGCATCATAAACTCGTCGATGCCGCTGGCGATGTCCTCCGAGCTCCGACCCTGCATCATCAGGGGAATGCCGCATGCCACCTCGACATTCTCGACGGCGCGCAGCATCTCGCCTCTCGACTCATCCAGGATCTTCCCACACTCCATCGTGATCGTCCGGGCGAGTTCCTCGTAGTGCTCGAGCAACAGGTCTCGCAGAGAGAATAGGTACTTGATTCGGTCCACCGGAGGTGTCCGTCGCCAGTCAGGGAACGCCCCGGCCGCCGCGGCTACTGCCTGCTCGACCTCGCCAGCCGGCGAAAGGGGAACACGCCCAAGCACTTCCGTGGTCGCCGGATTGACGACATCAAGATAGGCGCTTGTGCCGGACTCGCGCCATTCACCGCCAATGTAGTTTGACAGTCGTCCGTTGCCTGACATCACAGGCCTCTCGTGGGGGATTGCAGGGGGGGTCTCTTCTCCAGTTCTCTACGCCTTGGCGTATTCATCTGCAATTGCCAGCGCGTGGTCAAGCATGTCCAGGCCCTCATTGATCTGCTCCTGAGTGACAATCAGCGGGGGCGTGCAGAAAATACAGTCCCAGTTGACGAAAGTGCTCATGCCCTGCTCCCGCAGGGAGGCGGCGACACGTCGCATCGGCTCGCTGGCTGGCTTGTTCCAGCCGCTCAACGGCTGACGTGTCTCACGGTCCTTGACCAGTTCGATGACTTGATGCAGGCCGGTCCCGCGCACGTCGCCCAGGCTGGTGTGTTTCTCCGCCAAGTTCATCAAACCGCGCCGAAGGGTTTTCCCCATCTCTCGTGAGTTCTCAATCAACTTCTCGTTCCGATATACCTCAATGTTGGCAACACCCGCGGCACATGCCAGTGCATGAGCACCATAGGTCAACCCTCCCCAAAGGACGTTGTCGTCGAAGAAACCAGCAATCTCATCTGTCACAACAACGGCTCCAAGAGGCACGTAGCCGCTTGTCAGCCCCTTGGCCATCGCCATGATGTCCGGCTTCACGAAGGGATAGTGGTTTATGCCGAACCACTCGCCAGTCCGTCCGAAACCGCTCATCACTTCGTCGACAATCAGCAAGATGTCGAAGATCTCGCATATCCGTTGGACGCCTCGCCAGAAGACATCCCCGCCTTGCATGATCCCGCTCGAGCCGCTGTAACCCTCGAGCAGTATCGCCGCGATGTTTTCCGGCCCCTCAAAAAGCACAGTCTCTTCGATCAGATCCACGACGATCTGGTCGCCCTCGTCCTGGGTGGCCGAGCGATAGATCGGACTGCGATACGGATAGGGCCCGTGCACTCGGACGATCCACGGAACGCCCGGTTCATTGGCTAAACGTCGGGGGTCTCCGCCTGCAGTCATTGCGCCGAACGTCGCGCCATGATACGAGCGGTATCGTGTCACTATCTTCTGTCGGCCCTTGTATAGGCGCGCGATCTTCATGGCGTTCTCAATCGCGTCCGCACCGCCCAATGTGAAGAAACTCTTGGACAGGTCGTGAGGGGTGATCTCTCGAAGAAGTTGACCGAGCCGCGCCCTCGGCTCAGTGGCGATCGATGGGTAGGCGTAGCATACGCTCTCGGCCTGTTTCTGGATGGCCCGGATGACATGCGGATTGCCGTGCCCGATGTTGACGTTCACCAGCTGTGACGACCAGTCCAGGTAGCGCTTTCCGTCGGCGTCCCAGAAGTACACGCCTTCGGCACGAACCATTGAAATGGGATTCCATGCTTTCTGGGAAGTCCAGCTGGCAAAGGTGTATGTCTTGTTCCGGTCGACGAGTTCAGCGTGACTCAGGCTCATAGACCAGTCCTTTCGACGGAGGTTGCGAGAGGTTGTTTCGGGGATCGAAGGCGCATGATCACACTTAGGGGATCATCGTGCAGTCGGAAGCTATGGGTTCACAATGCTATAGGCGTCAACGTCCGCAAACGATGGAACAAGAGGTCTTTGCCCTGAGATGCATGAGCGGTTAAGGGATTTCTAGGACTGAGATGTTGCCTGTGAAACGGAAGGTTTCTCTTCAGGGCCTACATCGGCACGTGGAGCCATCGAGCGGGAATATGCTGATCGTCTTGAGGGACCGCCCCTGGTGGGGCCGCCTACGCACGGTGACCGCCGCCGTCTCCGCACGACATTCGATGGGCCGCTTGGTGGCTCTCCAAAAAAAGCAACTCGGTGCCCCCTATTGTGCATAATTAATGACGAGAAGTCAACCAGAATGACGGATTTGCACGAGGAATCCGACCGGAGATGCCCACTCCCCCTGACGGGCGTATTTTAGGGGGCGCCAGACTATCGAGCGCAGATAGGAGGAGCGAGACCCCTTCCACGGATCGGGCCGAGCAGCCCCCCCACCTGGGTAAGGAGAGCCCTGGCTGGCCGGAGCGCCGGCTCAGCCTCATATCTCGAGACATGTCCACCCATAGGATGAGGGGGAGTGCAGCCGCACGACGTGGGCAGCATCCATCGCTTATGTGGCATGCCCAAGCCCCCGGATTGACGGGTGGGATCGATTGCGGCAAACTAGACGGGCCGACCGAGGCCAGGGGAGTCGAGGTGGGAGAGTGCGGCGAATCTGCACTAAGATACAGGCGGCATGGCAAGGGGGGCGAACCTGATGCTCGCCGGAGCGTAGACTCACCTTCCCGTTGTCGACCTCGGAGTTCGTCCTATCCATGCAAAACTGTGGGGTCCGTCTCCGGATGCGGGAGGTCCGCGGCGACCAGTCTCACCCGGGACGACGTAGACCAGCTGATCGTGGTTTGGCCGGGGAAGTGAGGCGTTCCGCGAAGAATGTAAGGAGAGGCTCATGGCTAGCTCGACGGACTCACTAGGGAGCCAGCTCGACGACCTGGATTTCGCCATCCTGACCCAGTTACAGGACGACGGGCGCAAATCATATACGGACATCGCCAAAGCGTTGGGGGTTTCCGTCGGGACAGTCAGAAACCGCATCACCAGAATGGTCAACGATGGAACGGTACGCTTCATATGCCGTCCGGACGCGCATCGGGTTGGATTTCACACACCGGCAAACATCAAAGTATCTTTGCGGCCGTCGGCGCTGATCGAACAAGCGGCTAAGATGATCGCCACCTTCCCCGAGGTCTACTACCTGGCCTTGGTCGCCGGAGAATTCGACCTGGACGTCGACCTGATGTGTCGTGATCAGGAGCACCTCTCCAAGCTCATCACGGAACGCTTACACAAGATCCCAGGGGTGTATGCAACGAGTACCAGTGTCATTCTGCGAACCTTCAAACTCTCGTTCCCCGACTTGACCCTTGTCAAGCCTGGCGTGAAAGTCCCCAGTGAATGACACTCCCCCGCTCCGTGGGGAGGGATTATTGACTGGGTGCCCTTTTCGCTGATCGCCTGGGAAGGGCCAAACCGTTGTATGACCTACCCCGGCAGGCGCCCCTTCCCGATTTCAGGCTCTCGCATGTCCTTCATGTGGCTTCACGTTTTCTTTTTGCATAGCCGGCGTACCTGTTCCATCGGCCAAGACCTGCTTTCCTCGAATTTTCGCATGGGTCCAGAGAAAGTGCGTATCCGATCCGGCCAGGCATCGTCCTACCGCAAGAAGGGCAGACCGGTCTCCTGAGCTGCTTATCGACCTCCGCGTGGGCCAGCGTGGGATTGGCGAACACCCACACGATCCGAGCGGCCGTATCAGCTGCGTCAGCTTTTCCTTCTTACTTGAACCTCCTGGGCCGATCCCTCGGATCGGCGATACATCCAGTGTTACATGCCGACGCACAGCTTCGAGGTGGAAATGGCACTGACACTCGAGCAAGCCATCTCAAGGGTGCCCTTCTTTGCCAATGCCAAGGCACTGAAGTCCACAGCGTTGACTGGCGGTATCACGAACCTGAACTACCGCGTCGACGCCGACGGGTACTCCTACGTCTTGCGCATCAGCGGGGCTGATACCGAATTTCTGGGGATTCGCCGCGAAGTAGAGTATGCTGCCAATCTGGCTGCTGGAGTCCTGGGCATTGCGCCTGAGGTGATGTACTTTATCGAACCAGAAGGTTATCTGGTGACGCGTTTTGTTGATGGAGTGAAGATTCCGCCCGAGGAGATGGTGAAGCCGAGACAGATACGGCGCGTTGCCGAGAAGCTACGCAGGTTTCACAGCGAGGCCCCGCGGCTGAAGGCGGAGTTCAACGTATTCCGTCGCGTGCAGATGCTCGTTGAGATTTCACGCCATCATAACTGTCAATTCCCGGCGAGCTTCGGATGGATGATGGAGAAGATGCACACGGTGGAGGGGACATTCAGCGCCAGGCCTTCACCCCTTATCCCTTGCCACGACGATCTGCTGAACCTAAACTTCCTGGATGAGCAGGGCGAAATCCGCATCCTAGACTGGGAATACGCTGGCATGGGTGACATATTCTTTGATCTCGCGAACTTCTCTCACCACCATTGCTTAAGCGACGATCAGGTCCGGACGCTGCTGGAAGCCTACTTCGGCGAGGCGAAGCCGCAGGCGTTTGCTCGCTTGAAGCTGATGTGGCCGATGTCGGAGATGCACGAGGCGATGTGGGGGACGGCCCAGAGCGGGATCTCAAGGCTGGACGAAGACTTCCAGGGTTACGCCAACTTGTGGTTTGGGAGGGCAGCCGAGGCGCTTCAGGATGCGCGCTGGGATCAATGGATGAAGGACCTTGACAGCGCTGACTAGTGCCCGTCAGCATGAAACGAACGGATGGAGACGCTAGGTTAGCTACCCCTCGACCTTGGATCTAACTACACAGAGAACGACCAGATACGCGGCCCTGAAGTCCTCCTCCAGCCCCTGGATTTCTCCCGACAGTGTGAGCCCTGCCCCCAGGTGCTTTTTGCTGCCATCTGAGTTTGAACAGACATCGTACGAATTTGGCTATCTTGAGAAGACTCCCTCGGCCGGGGGGTACGTTTCCGGCTCGGCAAGCGTGCCGCCTGAGCAGGCATCACGGGTTGCGGAAACCCGGATCGAGTCGCGTTTTGATGGTGCTGACCGGCGAGAGCCTCGGTCGATTCTGATTTGACGGACACAGATCTGCTCAGGCCACGCAAACACGCTCGTCAGAGCCGCGCACTTGAAGCAACTCCTTTCGCCTGCCCTCTTCCAGCCTCGCCCCGGGGGCAGTCAGCAGTCCGGTCAGGCTGCCCGAAGGCGAGAGGGCCAAGATGCCGAGGGGCCGCTACCCCCTCCATATCCTAGAGCTCAGCCCCCCTCGCAGCCGGACGAGGAGTGGCAAACGGCAAGGTAGGCGGAGGGCGTGGGAGCTGACCGGGTTAGCTGAGGCCACAGTTGGCCCGAACTGCTTCCATGGCCCCCAGCCCTCAGGCTGTCCTACCCACGTCAGTAGGAAGAATCGCTCGTTGCGCTTCAGGGCCGCTATGGTAAACTACGAAAACGACCACAAGCCTCGGCGAGGACGGCATGACACCAGAAGCAAAGCGGGTTGTATGCATCGAGGACGAGCCAGAGATGATCGACCTCGTCAGGCTCATCCTGGGCCGCAAGGGCTTTAATGTCATCGGGGCAAACGGCGGCGTCGAGGGACTGGAGGCGGTCCGGAGAGAGCGGCCGGATCTGGTGCTCCTCGACCTGATGATGCCTGACATGGACGGCTGGGAGGTTTACCAGCAGATCAAGGCCGACTCGGAGCTGCGCGAGATCCCGGTGATCGTCGTGACGGCCAAAGCCCAATCGATCGACAAGGTCCTGGGCTTGCACATCGCCAAAGTCGACGACTACATCAGCAAACCTTTCGGACCTCAGGAATTGCTGGAGAGCGTCGAGAAAATCCTCGGAGCGGCCTGAGGGCACGCTCTGTCGGACCAAACAGGCGGATCGGCCCCGGCCGATCCGCTCTTTTATTGGTAGAATGCACGGCCGTGATTAGGATGCGCGTGCGTTCCCGATCCTTCAAAGCGCTCACGGCGACCGCGTGTCTCATCCTGATCGTCCTCCCCATGGCCTCCGTTCGGGCCCAAGCGCCGGGACCGATCTACATTGTTAAGGAAGGCGACACGCTGTGGGGGATTGCCCAGGTCTTCGGGACCGACGCCGAAACACTGGCAAGCTACAACGCTCTGAGCGCGAACAGCACGATCTTCCCCGGAATGAGTCTAGTCATCCCCGGCTTCGAAGGTGTTGAAGGCGAGCTTCAGACCCAAGATGTTGCCTTTGGCGACACATTGGACAGCCTGGGCCTTCGCTACGGGGTAGCGAAGGCGGCATTGGCGCGTATTAATCGCATCGTCAATCCGAGCCGGCTCTATATCGGCCAACCGCTGATCATCCCGGTCACCGCGGAAACGCCCCGCGCACTTCCCAGCTCTCTGGCGGTGCAGGCGGCGGCGGGGGAGGGCGTCGTGCAGGTCGCAGTGCGCACGGGCGTCAACCCCTGGCTTATCCGTGCATTCACCTCGCCAACCGAAGCTTTGTGGACGATACCGCAAGAGCTGATCCTGCTGGCCGGGACGGGGCGCCAGACGAACGCGCTCCCGGCCACTCTCGATGCGATTGATGTCTCGCCGGCCACGGCTGTCCAGGGTCACACGCTTGAGGTGCGCGCCTCGACACAGGGCCCGGTCTGGCTTGAAGGACAGCTCGGGGACCGCTCTCTGAATTTCCACTCCGTCGACGACACGCATCTGGTCGCTTTGCAGGGTGTTCACGCGTTGCTCGAGCCGGGTGTGTACGATCTCGAGCTCAGGGGATATACCGGGCAGGGCGGGGAGCTGGTGTGGGCTTTCGGGCAGCCGGTGCGCGTTGTCTCCGGCGGATATCCCTTTGATCCGGTCCTCAGCGTACCCCCAGAGACCATAGATCCCGAATACACCGGCCCGGAGGACCAGCTGATCGCCTCGATCATTAATCAGGTGACCGGCGAGCGTTCGTGGAGCGACGCGTTCGCGTTCCCGGGGACTTACACAGACAGCTACCCCTCTCGGTTCGGGTCGCGGCGGAACTACAACGGAACGGGGTACGATTACTACCACTCGGGGCTGGACTTCTACGGCGGGACGGGCACCCCGATCATGGCCCCGGCGCCGGGGAGGGTCGTGTTGGCCGAGATGCTCAAGGTGCGTGGCAACACGACGATCATCGACCATGGCTGGGGGATCTTCACGGCCTACCTGCATCAGTCGGAGATCCAAGTTGCCGTGGGCGATCGAGTGGAGACAGGCCAGACGATCGGCCTGGTGGGTGGGACCGGCCGCGTCACCGGCCCGCACCTGCATTGGGAGGTGTGGGTCGGTGGCGTTCCAGTGGATCCAATCGAGTGGACGGAGAGGGCTTTTCCCTGAGGGAAGGATCGGGATGACCCCACATCCCCATTCACCCTATTGAGAGCGTCCGGTCCTCAGTTCGCGTCACCGCCTTCGTGCTCGTCGTCTTGTTCCAGCCGGCCGGCGTAGTAATCGTCGAGCACGGAGCGCGCCAGATCGAGGTCTTTCTTCAGGACCATGATGTCCACTTTCCCCACCGGCCCAACCGCGATCCCGTAGGCCGTCCCGGCCGCCTCATGCGAGAGCCATGCCCGCACCGCGTTCGACTCGAGCAGCCCGCGCAGGATCTCGGCCTCGATCATGCCGGCCGCGCTCTGAACCATCACGATCTCGTCTTCCATTCGCCCTCCTGTGACCGCATGTAGTATAATGTCGTAGCCCTCTCCCAGGACACATCGCTCGAACACATGCTTTCGCCTCCCCCACATCCACTCGAAGCCTATTGGACCCAGTTCGAAGTCGACGAGCGCGACCTCGAGTTCATTTACAACCTTCTCCTCGAACAGGAAGTCCCACTGACCATAGCTGAAATGGCAGGCGCGCTCATCGAGCAACGAATGCTGCGGCTCGAACAAGAGGCGGCGCAGGCGGAGCCGGCTCAAGTCGCGAGCTATCTCCCCGGCGAAACCTACGCCGTCGGCCAGCGGGTCTTGTTTCCGGCGCTGGCTGGCGCCACCGGCGAAGTGCTTGGTGTGCGCCACGGAGAGAACCCTGAGGTCGGCTCATTCGATGTGATGCGGGTTTCGTTTGGCGATGGACGCGAGCGCGAATTCGCCATAGGTCTCGCCGACCATGTCCTCAATCGACCCCAGGAGGTCACTCCTGAGTCGCACGCATTTCACTCCCCCCACTCGGTCATGGAGCGCTTCGGAGGCGCAATCGAGGCGCGAATCGCCGAGAGCTTGCGCGGCACGCACGATATCGTCTGGATCGCCGGTCGATGGTTTCCCAAAGCGCTATTGGCTGAGATCAACGTCGGTCACCTCAACCTGGCCGAGGCGGTGCTCGACGTCGCTTCAGGCGGACCGCTCCCGACGGAAGCACTGGTCGAACACCTTGAGATGCCCGTCGGTGTCGATCCGCGCTTGGGCACGTTCTCCCTCGACTATGCTCTGCAAGAGGACGGCCGTTTCGACGAAGTTGGACCGGCTGGGAAAGTGCTGTGGTTCCTGAAAAGGCTCGAGCCTCCCGAGGTCATGTACCCTCCCCCGCGCTTGGCCGCACTGGCTGTATCGTACGATCGGGGAATACTGACCGAGCCATTACTCGAGCTCGAGCGGACGCTGGATGATGAGCTCAGCCAGTTGACGCGCGATGGGCCGGCGGCGGAAGAAGTCGAACTCTCGGTAATCTTCCCACATTGGCGCGTCGGGAGCCTCCCTCTTTCGTCGAGACTTCAGACGATGTTCCCGACGGCCTACGAGGCTCCTCGTATCCGCTTTATCCTCGTCGATGGTCACAGCGGCGAGAAGTTCCCGGGATGGGTTGTCCGCCAGGAACGCTATGTGTATGGGCTCGACGACTGGTACCGGCGTTACGAAGTGCCGGCCGGCGGGCTGATCCGTGTACGTCAGGGCGATCAACCGGGCGAAGTGATCGTCAAGGCGGTCGATCGGCGCCGGCGCAATGACTGGATCCGGACGGTCACGCCCAGCGAGTCCGGCCAGATCGGCTTCACCATGCTCAAGCAGCCGGTAGGTACCGCTTACGACGATCTGATGGTTGTCGGCCTGGTCGACCCCGTTGCCCTGGACGAAGCCTGGCTGCGAGGCAGCCAGCGTAACATGCCTTTAGACCGGATGGTGGCCTATGTTTTCCGTGAGCTGGCCAGGTTAAACCCACAAAGCGCGGTGCATGCGCAGGCTCTTTACTCAGGCGTGAATGTCCTTCGGCGTCTCCCGCCCGGCCCCATTTTCGCCGAGCTCGTCCGTCAGCCCTATTTTGTCCACGTCGGCGACTTGTATTGGCGGTTTGAAGACTCCGCCTGGGGTCAGACATGAGCGCGGTCGAGGCCAAGAATTACGGGGTCCTCGTTCGTCCGACCGTCGACACCCCGTTCCAAATCGACTACGCCTGGTGGGAGCGGGCCGACCGGGAGCTCGAGATTTACCTGCGCAGCCACCTATGCCCCGAACACCAACTGGCATACGCGAGTGTCTCGGAGGACACCCTAGTGGACCACATCGATCCACAGACGGCCGAGGTCACCCGGGTGCCGGCGATCCAGAACATTCTGATCACACACTGCGCGCGACAGCCGGGGTATCTCACCCCGCAAATGAGCCTCGTGAACGCCGTCTTCCGGATGTTCCTGGCCACCGGGAATGCGCCGATGACGCCCAATGAGCTCGGGAAGAAGCTCGGCCGGCCTGCGGCAGTCATCCTTCGAACCTTATCCGGCCCTCGGGTCTACCGAGGCATCCGGCCTCGCCGCCCGGATTGACCTCTCAACCCCGATCCTCTAGAATTGAGTCAAGCCCCTGTAGCTCAACGGACAGAGCATCGGACTTCTAATCCGGTGGTTGCGCGTTCGATTCGCGCCAGGGGCGCCTGCACTCTTACGCCGGAGGGTGGCCTCCCGTTTTGGCCCGGCCGATCGTGTCCTTTGGGTCATTGCCCGTCCCGGACAACGAGCCTAGACTGTGATCACCGGAAAATGGAGAGACTATGGGCCCGACCGTAACATGGCCGCTCGGCATCACCCCTGAGCAATTCGTGACGTTCGGCATTTTCTGCCTGATGGGGGTGCTAACCCTTATCGTCGGTGTGCTCATGGTTACACTCGTCTTCATGCGCAGGCCTCGCTAGCGTCCAGGCGGACCGCTCCGATCGGATAACCGGGCAGGTTTGCAGGGAAGGAGTGCCTTAGCAACTCAAGCACTCCTTTTTGATTCCAACAGGGCGGCCAACAGGTCCGACCGTGACGAGTTGAATAGCCAGCCTTAACCCGAATTTGGCGGTCCGTGACCGTGAATAGACCGTCACGGGTCTCGTCGACGCGGGAGAGAGTGGTTCTCGAATCGCACAACGCCCGGTTGGAATATCACCGGGCCTTGTGCGAGGGGATTCGTATTGGTTTGCTTGATTGGTACTGGATCTGTGTGGCGCAGGCTACATGGGGGCCATCATCTCTTCCGCGGCCGCTTTCTTGGCGGCGGACTTCCTCACAGACCTGCGGGCGGCTTTGCCGGTTGACTTCTTGGCGGACGACTTGCGAGCCACCTTGCGGGTCGACTTACGTGCCGCCTTGCGGGATGACTTGCGCGCGGTCTTACGGGAAGACTTGCGTGCGACCTTGCGGGTCGACTTACGTGCCGCCTTGCGGGTCGACTTACGTGCCGCCTTGCGCGCGGTCTTGCGGGTCGACTTGCGGGCGGCCTTGCGCGTCGACTTGCGTGCGCCCTTGCGAGTCGACTTGCGAGCGGTCTTGCGCGTCGACTTGCGAGCGGTCTTGCGCGTCGACTTGCGGGTTGCCTTGCGGGTCGACTTACGCGTCGCCTTGCGGGTCGACTTCTTGACCGTCCTCTTCCTGGCTGCCTTCTTCACTGCCATGTTCCCACCTCCGTTTGGCGCGAGTTCGCGCCAGTGTAGACACATTCGGAGAATCGCGCAAGACCCCTGGGAGGCAAGCGGCGCGGTGGCGGACGGTAGCCGACCCCGCATCGGCAGCGACAGGTCCAACCTGAGTCGAGGCTGCACTCGCATCGCGCATGGACGAGCCTGCCCGAAAGGGGCAAGAGCTGCGTGGTGACCGGGCACGGCACCAAATTGGCCCGCGACCAGCTATTCCTGCGAGCAGATTTCTCGTCCGACGCCCCGCATCCCCTGCGAGTGAGGTGCAGACTGATGCTCTGTGCGCGTCGAACCTCATCGAAGTGTAGGCTCTCGCCACCGCTTCGATACTTGAGACGCGGCCAAGCAGAGAGGAAAGCCAACTTCGCGTCGTTTGACTGCAATTCAGGGGCGACGCGTGAGATGTAAAGCGCCGATGGCGGCTGTTGGCCCAGACCGAGAACCCGAGTGATCGCGCCGGACGAATTGCTGCGCTGGGCCCAACTCGCAATAGATCTTCGTCCACCCTTCACAGGATCTTCACAGACACTGGTTAGGATGTTTTCAAATACAAGCCGGATCATTACCATAAGCGGTTTGAAGACAGGAGAGAGAGAATGAGGAAGTTGGTGTTCGGAATAGGTGTCATCGCGGTTGCGGCACTTGTCCTCGTGGTTGGCGCCCTAGGCTTTGTCAGTGCCTCAGCCCAGGCCGACGCGCAAGGGCCGACTGGCACGCCCCAGCCGAGGAACCCGTTGGGCGGGATGCGGATGTGGGCGTACGACGATCAAAGTAATGGCCCCATGCATGAGTACATGGTGGAGGCTCTCGCCGATGCCCTGGGGATCTCGACCTCCGAATTGAGCGAGAGACTGGCCTCGGGAGAAAACTTGAGCGCCATCGCCGAAGACCTGGGTCTGAGTGTGGATGAGTTCCAGCAGCTTTTCTCCCAGGCGCGTCAGACGGCGATCGAGAGTGCCCAAGAGGCCGGCGCGTTGTCTCAAGAGCAGGCCGAGTGGATGCTGCAGGTCATGGCTGGCGCCGGGCGGCATGGCGACTGTCCCATGCTCGACGGCGATGCGTCACCCGGTGCGCGCTTCGGCGGGATGGGTATGTTCGGTAACCGCTCAGACGTCTGGGGAGAACGGCAACAGTAGGGAGCGCGCGGCAGCCACCCTGGCGCTCCACTCGTGTCGAGGGTTCGGGAAGCAGCTTCTGTGCCTCCCGAACCCTTGGCTGTTCCAGAGGGATCATCCACTTGTCTGAAACCCAGCCGCCTGCAAAGATGCTCCTAAACCCGAGCCGGTATAATGAAGGCGTGAGCTCATCGATCCTGATCGTAGAGGACGAAGCCGAGCTGGCCCAGGTCTTGCGCGACTACCTCGAGCGTGCTGGATACATCGTTCACTCCGTTCACGACGGAGTCTCAGCCGTCTCTCACTTCCAACACAAACCGGCCGACCTGGTACTCCTGGATCTCAACCTTCCCGGTATGGACGGCCTGGATGTGGCCCATCAACTCCGGCGCAATTCCGACGTACCCATCATCATGGTCACCGCTCGGGTCGAGGAGACAGACCGGCTGGTCGGGTTGGAGATCGGCGCTGACGATTACATCGTCAAGCCCTTCAGTCCGCGCGAGGTCGTAGCCCGAGTCCGGGCCGTTTTGAGGCGGGCCCAGGGGAAGCCATCGCCGCCCCGAGTACTTCGGGCGGCCGACGTCGAAGTCGACCTCGAGCGGCATCGCGTCCACATCCGCGATCGCGAGGCCCATCTGACGCCGACAGAGTTCAGCTTGTTGGCGACCCTGGTCGAGCAACCGGGCCGGGCATTCACCCGTCTGCAATTGCTGGCGGCGGCCCAGGGTGAGGCCTACGAGGGCTATGAGAGAACCGTCGACGCGCACATCAAGAACCTGCGGGCAAAGATCGAACCCGATCCGAAAGCCCCATCCTACATCCTGACCGTGTTTGGAGTGGGCTACCGGTTCAACGATGAGAACTAAGAACCCGATCGTGGGGCTCAGTCTAGTGTGGAAGCTCATCCTGGCCTTCGCCGCAGTCGTGCTGGTCGGGGTGGTGGTCGTCTCGTTTCTGGCGAACCGGACTGCCGCAACCGAGGTGCGCGGATTCATGTTTCAAGGAGGGATGACGAGTAGCGGGTTCCTGGGAGACGAGCTGGCCGCCTACTACCGCGGGCGTGGAAGCTGGCAAGGTGTGGACAAATTCCTGGGTGGCAGAAGCACAGGCCAGGCGGGCGCCGCGCTGGGGGAGGGCCACATGATGGGCGGTCCGGGACATGGGCTGACCCCCATCGAAGTGACCGTCGCCGATGCGACCGGGCAGATCGTCGCCGGCCCGGCGGGGTCGATCGGAGGATTGCTTACCGCCGCCGATCAAGGTGGGGCGACCGCGATCGCCGTCGACGGAAGCACGGTCGGCTACCTTATCGTCCAAAGCGGAGCCCCATCTCAATTGGAGGCGGATCTGCTGGCACGGGTGAACCGGGCAGTGTGGTTGGCCGCCCTGGCCGCGGGCGCGGTCGCCCTCATCCTCGGGGGCGCCCTGGCGATCGGGCTGCTTCGTCCGGTGCGCGAATTGACAGCCGCCTCGCGAGCCTTGGCCCTGGGCGACTTGAGCCGTCGCGTGCCCGTGCGGAGTAAGGACGAGATCGGAGAGCTATCCGCGGCCTTCAACCGCATGGCGGAAAACCTCGAACGCGCCGAATCCCTGCGGCGCGAGATGACCGCCGACATCGCCCACGAGTTGCGGAACCCGCTGGCGGTGATGCAGGCGCAGCTAGAGGCCATCATCGATGGCTTGTATCCGACGGAGCCTGGGTCGCTCGGGCCGGTCCTCGAGCAAAGCACGCTGCTCAACCGGCTGGTTGAGGATCTGAGGACTCTGGCGTTGGCCGATGCAGGCCAACTGGCGCTCGAGCGCGTGCCGGCCGATCTGCGTCACAGCCTGGAGCAGAGCACTGATAACTATCGGGCCCAGGCCGAGAAGGCCGGGGTGCGGCTCAAGCTGGAAGTTCCTGACGACGAGATCACGGCGAATGTCGATCCGGGGAGGATCGAGCAGGTGCTCGGCAACCTGCTAGGGAATGCCATCCGTCACTCGCCGCCCGGGAGCGAGATCCACCTTCGACTGCAGGTCGCGGGCGTCGATCATGCCGCCATCATCGAGGTCGCCGATCGCGGCGAAGGGATACCTGCCGAGGCGCTGGCCAACATCTTCGAACGCTTCTATCGGGCAGACCGGGGACGCGACCGCAGTCGCGGCGGGAGCGGGCTCGGACTGGCCATCGCCCGACAGCTGGTCGAAGCCCATGGGGGGAGTATCTCCGCCGCCAATCGGGAGGGGGGCGGGGCGGTGTTCAGGGTCGAACTTCCGGCTGTGTAGTGGCGCCGGCGCTCCGGTTCATTACCCAAGGTTCTCCGTCCCCTCGCCACGGAGAAGTGGAAGGATGCTGTGGAGAGATGTAGCCTTGCCAAAGCGTCCTTTGACTCTCCTCAAGCTGCTCATGATGGGGGAGAGATTCCCTGATCCAACTGCATGCAGCCTGAATACGGGGGTGGTGCGTTCTGCGCACCACCCCCGTATTCACGTGTTTACTCTCCCCACTGCTCTCTGGGGGGATAGGGTGCCGTCCGCTCAGGCGCGGGGATCGCCCGCCAACATGCGCGCCCTGCGCCAGGGCGGCAAGTCCTCTTTCTCGGCCAGTGCGCCGCGCAGTTCGAAGACTTGATCTCGCAGGGCAGCGGCCTTTTCAAACTCGAGCGCCTCGGCCGCGGACCGCATCTGCTTCTCCAGCTCACGAATGAGCCTTGCCAGTTCATCTTTGGGAAGCTGAACCGGCGTAAACGCCTGGTAAGTGCCTTCGGGTTCGGCCACGGCACGCGCGGCCATTTGATCCGTCAGATCGCGCACGGCTTTGATTATGCTCACCGGCTCGATATCGTGTTCGCGATTGAAGGCAACCTGCTTGGCCCGCCGGCGGTTGGTCTCGTCGAGCGCCCGTTGCATCGAGTCGGTCACATTAGCGGCATACATGAGCACTCGACCGTTGATATGGCGCGCGGCGCGCCCGATCGTCTGAATCAGGGCCGTGCCCGAGCGCAAGAAGCCCTCTTTGTCGGCGTCGAGGATGGCGACTAGAGAGACCTCGGGGAGGTCGAGCCCCTCCCGCAACAAGTTGATCCCTACCACAACGTCGAACACGCCCAATCGAAGGTCGCGCAGGATTCCCACCCGCTCGAGGGTGTCAATCTCGGAGTGCAGGTAGTGGACCTTGATCCCTAACTCGAGTAAGTAGTCGGCGAGGTCTTCCGCCATGCGCTTGGTTAGCGTCGTCACCAGCGCGCGCTCACCGACCTCGACTCGTCGGCGGATCTCGCCGACGAGATCGTCGATTTGTCCCTCGACCGGGCGGACTTCAACCTGAGGATCGACCAGGCCGGTCGGGCGGATGACCTGATCGACGACCTGTGTGGCGCGCTCAAGCTCGTACGGGCCGGGTGTGGCCGAGGTGTAGATCACTTGACCGACCCGGGATTCGTACTCCTCGAAGGAGAGCGGACGGTTGTCGAGGGCCGACGGGAGCCGGAACCCATACTCGACCAGGTTCTCCTTGCGCGAGCGATCACCGGCGTACATCCCGCGAACCTGAGGGATGGTCATGTGGCTCTCGTCGACGACCATCAAGTAGTCCGGCGGGAAGTAATCGATCAGAGTCCATGGGGGAGACCCCTGTGCGCGCTGATCGAGATGGCGCGAGTAGTTTTCAATCCCGGCGCAGTATCCGACTTCCCGCAACATTTCCAGATCGTAGAGGGTGCGCTGCTCGAGGCGCTGCGCCTCGAGCAACCTCTCCTTGGACTTGAGGTAGGCCGTCCGCTCGGCGAGCTCGGATTGAATATCGGCCACGGCTGCCTGCAGCTTCTCTTGTTCGGTGATGAAGTGCTTGGCGGGGTAGATGCTCACGCTCTGGCGCTCGACGAGCAGCTCCCCCGTCAGAGGGTCGAATTCGACGATGCGCTCCAACTCGTCGCCGAAGAAGCTCATCCGCAGACCGTTGTCCCCGTATGCCGGGACAACCTCCAGCGTGTCACCCCGAACCCGGAACGTACCCGCTCGCAACTCGAGGTCGTTCCGGTCGTAGTGGCTTTCGACAAGCTGGCGGAGCAACGCTTCGCGCCGGTAGACGTTCCCCAACTCAAGGTTGATGACAACCCGTCCGTAGGCCTCCGGGCTGCCGATCCCGTAGATGCAAGAGACCGAAGCGACAACGATCACATCCCGGCGGGAGATGACCGAGGTCGTCGTCGACAGGCGCAAGCGATCGATCTCTTCATTGATCTCGGTTTCCTTCTCGATGTACAAATCGTGTTTCGGGACGTAGGCTTCAGGCTGGTAGTAGTCGTAGTACGAGACGAAGTACTCGACGGCGTTCTCGGGGAAGAAGTCCTTGAACTCCGCGTACAGCTGAGCGGCCAGGGTCTTGTTGTGCGCCAGGACAAGCGTCGGGCGTTGGACGCGGTGGATGACGTTGGCGATGGCGAACGTTTTGCCCGTTCCGGTGGCGCCCAGGAGGACCTGGTGACGGTCCCCCCGCGACAGGCCTTCGACGAGCTTCTCGATGGCCTCGGGTTGGTCACCCGTGGGCTGGTAGGGGGAGTGCAGGATGAAGTCGGTCATGAGGCAGGCGGCCTATCGAACAAATGGGAAAGGATTATAACATGGTCAAACGCGGGGCATCTCTAAGGGTGAAGTGCCTGTTCCCTCCCCCTTGGGCCCCCGGTAAGAACATCCGGCGCGATCGGCCCCTCCCCGGCGTGAACCTGTATTCGGTTCCCCAGTCGCCCGGTTCCCACTTGACAAAGCGATTCAACTTGGGGGGCGAGATCTCGATGGAAGGTGGTTATCAGGAGTGACCTTCCGGCGGCGAAGGCGCGCTCGCTTCTCATCCGGCGATGGATCTCTGGCAACTTCATTTAAGAACGCCCCTTAGCGACGCCATGGCTCGACGAAGATCGGGTTGCTCAAGATCCACGTTCGTGTTCGGCCCTTGAAGTAGATCGAGGCTTCGACCTTGTAGACCCCGACCTCGGGTGTCGTGAAGATCATCGCCTGGACGTCTTCCCACGTCCGGACGGTCTCACCATTTCGGAGCAGTCGGATATCGGCGCGCTGGGGCAAATGCACTCGGAGCGTCACGCCGAAGCGTGAACGGATGACATCTCCCATCCCGGCCGCCTGGCCATCTCCGTCGGCGCTGAAGCGAAAGCCGCGCGTCGGGGCGGGGAGGTCGAAGCCGACGAATGCGTGGCCATCCCGCAAACCGCGCATGAGTGTTTGCCGATCGCGTTCAACCTCACCGGTCAAGGGCTCCTCGACCAAGACGTGAGTGTTCACCGAACGGAAGAGGAACTCATAGGGGAAGAGCGTCCTGCTGAGCGGACCCATCCTGGCGGGGATGGCGTGGGCGTCGGCGCCGCCAATAGCGAAGACCTTTCTGCCTGAGTTGAGCAGTTGATTCCAGCGCGCCGAGGCCTCGGGGAAAGGCCCGCGGCCGATGTCCTCAGGTCTGTAAGCGTAGTAAACCGCGCGAGGGAGCGACGTCAAGCGCCCCTTGAACTCGGTCATGAAGTTCCAAATCTCAAGCCCGGCGTATCCGGATACATCCCACTCAGTCCAGGGCAGGCCCGGCTGCTGGAACAGCGGTGCCGCGGGGTCGACGGGGTGTGCAATGAAGGCGAAGCCTCCTGCTTGAACGACCGCCTCCAAGAGCGCTTGCGGGTCGGACGCCAGGGTCGCCAGTTCGCGCCGGGCTTCGTACACCAGAAGGTGGTTCCGCTGCGGGTGGAGCACAGGATCGTGGATCTCCTCCCCGGTGAGGAGCAGCACGCGACGCTCCCCTAGGTAGCGGTAGCCATCGACTCCGTCGACCCAGATGTTGTGATCGGTAGCGACAACGAAATCCAGGCCGGCCTGGATCGCAGCGAGGGCGACTTCATCATGCGTTGCCTGACCGTCAGAATAGACTGTATGCAGGTGAAGATTGCCGGCGTACTCGTGAATCAATGTGAACTCCGGGGAAGGAGGCCGGCCGCGTTGAACTCAACGAGCCCGGGGGGTGGAGCCTTTGGGACGGTTGCGTCCAGCATCGCCGGGGGTGATCAAGCGCGCTCCCATGTGGGCGCAAACGCCGATCAACTGCTGGCGTTGGGCCGAACTGAGCGGGGCCAGGTGCGTGACGACCGTCCGGACTTCTTCCTGAATGACGCCGTTCAGGAGTTGCTTCCACGCCGGACCGGCGGGTTCCTGATCGTGCAACACGCGCAAGTCGTCCGGGTCGTAAGGGCCGATCAACCCCTCCAACTGCACGCGCATGTCGTTGTCGCTGTGAAGCCATTGGAAGAGCGGTCCGGTCTCGGGCAAATCGAGAGGATGGCGCTCGATGATATAGACCACGATCGGCGGAAGCGCAGTTGTCGGTTCCATTCGCAGTGCCGGGCGCGGCTCGTCCCAGGCCAGAAGGATAGCACAACGGTACGCCCCAAGCAATCGGATAGATCTGGCGCAACCGTCGCCCGGGAGAATAGCTCTGAAGGCAGGTGAGCCCGACCCGGACGTGGGACGAGGCCGAACCGGCGCGCTCGCCGTCGTCGATCCTCGAAGAGGAACAGATGGGTATAATCCGCCCAGCGCGAGGGATGTATGCCGGGTTCCTTTGTTGGGCGGCGCGAGATCGTCATAGCCGCAATTCTGCTGGCAGGCTGCACATATCCGCTTCCCCGGAGTGACTCGTCATCGCTGGCCCTGCCGACAGTGAGCGCGTTCCAGCCTGAGAATCCGGCGAATGCAGGCGCCTCCATCCAACCCTACGTCCCACAGTCCACCCTGGCTTTGTCGAGCCCTGTGCCGATCCCGCAAGAAGTCGATCCGCCGTCCGATCTGGTTGTGATCGCGCAAGCGATCGCCGAATCGGTCAACAAGCTGCGAGTCGCGATGGGCGTCGAACCGTTGGCGATTGACGACCGCCTGACTCGCATCGCATTCGCTCGCTCGGCCGACATGGTCGTTCGCGGCTATTTCAGTCATGATGACCCCCAGAGCTCCCGCAACCTCGCATTGTGGCTGCTGACCGATGCCGGATACCAGGGGAAGCTCGGGGAGAATCTCTTCGCCACTCAGGCCCCGCTCGCGGATGTCGTCGACGAGACCATCAACGGCTGGCTTCGGAGCGAGACACATCGCGCGAGTGCCATGGACGCCGATTTTCATCTAACCGGCGTGGGCTTGCTTAGCGACGGTGAATGGTGGAAGGTGACTCAGGTCTTTGCCGAGCAGGCTCCTTGAAGGAGGTAATGGTGTGAATAATCGCGAGGTGGCCAAGGTTTTCAGTGATACCGCCGACCTGCTAGAAATCAAAAGTGAGGCGATTTATCGGGTGCTGGCCTACCGGAAGGCCGCCGAATCCCTCTCGAGCCTGGGGGAAGACATCAATGAAATGGCGCGAAACGGCCGTCTGCGCGACATCTCCGGGGTTGGTGAGGCAATCGCCTCCAAGATCGACGAGCTGCTCACGACCGGCAAGATCTCATTCTATGAAAAGCTGGCAGCCGAGATCCCTCCCACTCTTGTAGAAATCCTCAAGGTTGGAGATGTCGGTCCGAAGAAGGCGGCGCGATTCTGGAAGGAGCTCGGGATCACTACCCTGGCCGAGCTGGAAACCGCCGCGCGCACCGGTCGTCTGCGCGGCCTTTCCGGCATGGGGGAGAAGTCGGAGGCGCGTATCCTGGAAAGCATCCAGGCGCTCGGGCGGCGTGAGAGTGATCGTATCTCGATCGGAGTGGCGTGGCCGGCGGCCCAAGACTTCCTCGAACGTCTGAGGGACTTGCCGGGGGTGGCAGCGGCGGAAGCCGGCGGGAGTCTGCGCAGGATGCGGGAGACGGTTGGCGATTTGGATCTTATTGTCGCTTCCGATACGCCGCGGCCGGTGATGCAGGCTTTCCTGGAGTTCCCCGAAGTCGAGCGCGTCCGAGGCCAGGGAGAGACCAAGGCGAGCGTCGTACTCCATGACGGGTTACCTGTCCAGCTTTGGGTGCATCCGGAAGCGCACTTCGGGACGGCGCTGCAATATGCGACTGGTTCGCAGGCGCACAACGTCCGCCTCAGGGAGCTGGCCCTGGACAAGGGTCTGTCCCTGTCCGAGCACGGTTTCAAACGCAAGACGGGGAAGGTGATCCCCTGCGCCGAAGAGGAAGAGGTATACCGGACTCTCGGTCTGCCCTGGATCCCCCCGGAGATGCGCGAAGATCGCGGCGAGGTCAAGGCCGCACTTGAGGGCCGCCTTCCGGTCCCGGTGACGCTCGCCGACCTCAAAGGCGAATTGCATGCCCACAGCGATTGGAGCGACGGCAGCACTTCGATTGAAGGCATGGCCCGGGCTGCCGCCGGGCTCGGCCTGCAATACCTGGTGATCTCCGATCACTCGCGGAGCCTGGGAGTGGCGAATGGTTTGTCGATCGAGCGACTGCGTGAGCAGCGCAAGGTGATCTCGGCCGCCCAGAAGGCCGTCCGCGATGTTCGTTTGCTGCAGGGGGCTGAAGTCGAGATCCTGGCGGACGGCCGGCTCGACTACCCCGACGAGGTTATGGCTGAGTTGGACATCGTCGTCGCCTCGCTCCACACTTCGCTCCGTCAGCCGCGCGAGAAGGTGACGGCTCGGCTCTTGAACGCCATTCGCAATCCGCACGTGGACATCATCGGACATCCGACGGGGCGGATGATTGGCGGCCGGGAGGCAGCCGACCTGGACATGGAAGCGATCCTGGCGGCGGCGATCGATCACGACACCGCGCTCGAGATCAACGCCAACCCCGAACGCTTGGATCTGAATGACGCCCATGCCCGAAGGCTGATCGAACTGGGGGGCTTGCTGGCGATCAACACCGACGCCCATCATCCGGATCACATCGGATTCCGCCTTTATGGTGTGGGTGTGGCGCGGCGGGCGTGGGCACCGGCGGAGGCCGTGGTCAACACCTGGCCGGTGGATCGCCTGATGGGTTGGCTCGGCGGCCGCGGCTGAGGCAGCCCGCGCGACCTCCTCCCCCACATGGTGTTTTCTCCCATGGAACGCCGTCCCCCAGCGCCCCACCGGGGCGAGGAGTCATCGTGGCTCGCATCGCAGTCGTCACTGACAGCACGGCCTGTATCCCCCAAGATCTGCTAACGAAATACGATATCAAGGTCGCCCCCCAGATTCTCCTTTGGAAGGGAGAGACTCTGCTCGATGGGGTCGACATCACCCCGGATGAGTTTTACACGCGCTTGCGAACAACGGACGTCATGCCGACGACTTCGCAGGCCACCGTGCGCGCATTCCATGAGATCTTCACGCCGCTCGTGGCTGAAGGGACTCCGATCCTGGCAATCGTCCTCAGTGCCAAACTCTCCGGAACCCTGTTGTCGGCCGAGCAGGCCAAGGGGGAATTCCCGGGAGCTAAGATCGAGCTCGTAGACTCAGAGACGACGGCGATGGCTTTGGGCTTTCAGGTCCTGGCGGCGGCCCGCGCTGCCGCCGAAGGGAAGTCGTTCGAGGAGGTCGTGGCCCTCGCCCGCCGGGCCAAGGAGCACACGGGTGTGATGTTCGTCGTCGACACGCTCGAGTTCCTTCATCGCGGGGGCCGGATCGGCGGGGCGGCGCGCCTTCTGGGGACCGCCCTCAACATGAAGCCATTGCTCGAAATTCGCGACGGCCAGGTCGACACCGTCGAGAAGATTCGGACGAAGGCCAAGGCCTTTGCCCGACTGCTTGATCTGATCGATGCACGGGTTGGCGGGAGACAGCCGGTCCGTCTGGCTGCCTTGCATGCCCAGTCGGAGGAGGACGCGCGCTGGCTCCTGGATCAGGCCGCACAGCGCTGCCACCCCATCGAATCGCTGATGACGCCCGTCAGCCCCGTCGTCGGAAACCACGCCGGTCCGGGTACGGTGGGCTTGGTCTTCTGCACCGAACTGTGATCCTCCCCATCCACTAGCACAAAGCCGCACTCGCCTCGGGTTCCACCCGAGGCGAGTGCGCTTCCCAGGTCTGACGACCCTATCTGGTGGTAGCCTCCCAATATGGCCCTGGGACAGGAAACGTGGCTCGCCCGATCGGGCTGCGCCTCGCGGTGATTCTCACCCCCACCCCAACCCCGATCCTCCCCCTAAGTGGGGGAGGGCGCCAAACCACTCCCCCTGCAATGGGGAGGGTCGTTCGCCCCGGATGGTCTTACCGGGGTAGGGTTGGTATCGCGCCCGCCCGGATCCACAGGCCCTGGTGTACGCCAGTCACATTGTCCAGGTCGTTCGCACGTTCCAGGGGCGAAGCGGTATCGGCACGATGAACCTGCAAGACCTCTTGACATCCCCGGCGTGCTTGCTCTATAATCTCGACTTAGTCCCTCAAGATTGACTAATTAGGTTTGACTACGGCTGGCGTGGTTGGGGGATCGCTCTAAAACGGGCACGGACTCTATCCAGGAGAGAAGCCCATTCCGTTGGAACGTGACCTAGTCCTGCTGGGTGTGCTCCGCCAGGGCGCCATGCATGGTTATCGAATCGCGGAGATCGTCGAGCAGGAGTTGGGTCAGGCTGTCGAGCTCAAACGCTCGACCACCTACTATCTCCTGGAGCGGCTGGCCAAGGAAGGTTATCTGCGTCGGAATCGCGTCACAGCCGGGAAGCGTCCCGCCCGCTGGGTCTACGAATTGACGGAGGACGGCACAAAGCGGTTTTTCGATCTGCTCCGTCAGAACCTGGAGGCGCCTGGCCCGATCCACTTCCTGGGGGATGCCGGCCTGGCATTCGTCGACGCCCTGGATCGATCGGAAGCTGCAGCCCTGCTGGAACGCAGGCTGGCTGCACTCCAGGAAGACCTCGAAGCCATGCGGCCGACGAAGCCGGCGGAGGGACCGAGGGACCTGCTCTCGACCCACAAGGTCTCATTCCTCGAAGAGGAGATCGCCTGGATTGACGGTGTAATCCGCAGGCTTGAGATGGGGTCGCGATCGAGGCCCTCCAAGCCACGCTTGGCATCATGAACGGATATTACGAAACGTCCCCACGCGTGGGCGGTTCACATTGCCCGGCCTTCATGTCGCAGGCATACCAGGAATCAGAAGCCCCGTGGGGGGCTGCATAGGAGGATGAATCGAGGTGAGAGAACGGAGCATCTTCGCCATCATCATCGTGTCCATGCTCTTGCTCGTTGTCGGTTATCTGGCTGCGACCCAGCTCAATCTGATGCCGACCCAAGCCTCGACCCGGGCGGTGCTCGTCGATCAGCTATTCCACGTCCTGGTCGGAACGGCGGCAGTGGTCTTCGTACTCGTCGAGGGAGTATTGGTCTATGCCGCGCTTCGCTTCCGGCGGCGCGCCGGGGATGAGACCGATGCCCTGCCGATCCACGGCAACACAACTCTGGAGCTGGTGTGGACGGCCATCCCGGCGATGATCGTAGTCGCGATCGGGTTCTACGCCTATCAGGTGTTGACCGAGATCGAGAAACCTGCGCCGGAGCCGATGGTGGTCGAAGTGATCGGCCGGCAGTTCATCTGGCAATTCCGCTATCCCGGTCAGGGAGTGACGGCACAAGAGCTCCACCTTCCCGTGAACCAGCCGATCCGGTTTGAAATCACCTCGGGGGACGTGATCCACTCCTTCTGGGTACCTCAATTCCGCGGCAAGCGCGATGCCACACCCGGACGCGTCTCGGAGTTCCTGGTGACACCGACCGAGATCGGCACGTTCCCCGTCCGCTGCGCCGAGTTATGCGGACCTGGTCACGCCAACATGACGACTCAGGTAATCGTCGAAAGCGCGGCGGATTTCCAGACCTGGCTGGCGGGGCAGCAGTGAGCACCAGTGGTCACCCACTGCGACACCGGCGAAGCTGTTGCCTGCCTGACGAGATGTCTGTTGTCGCAAGAGTAGACCTCGAAACCACACGTGGCGAGGAGAAGATCGATGAGCATGTCGACTGAGGCCATGGCGCCGGGCGGAGGATGGCGGCGCTACTTCACCTGGAACACGGATCACAAAGTCATCGGGGTCCAATACCTGGTGACGACCTTCTGCTTCTTTCTCATCGGGGGTCTTCTGGCAATGCTGGTTCGAGCGGAGCTTGCGCAGCCCGGGCCGGATTTCCTGAATGGAACCGAGTTCAACCGATTTCTCACCAACCACGGCTCGGTGATGCTCTTCCTTTGGATCATCCCGGTGCTGGCGGGGTTCGGCAACTACCTCGTCCCGCTGATGATTGGTTCCCGCGACATGGCGTTTCCAAATATGAACGCTCTGTCGTACTGGCTGATCCCGCCGGCCGGTCTGATCATGCTGGCGAGTTTCTTCGTCGGGGCGGCTGAGGCCGGATGGACAGCCTACGCTCCGCTCTCGATCCAGACACCCGTTGGCCAGACGCTGTGGGCGGTCAGCGTCATGATCCTCGGGACTTCGTCGCTGCTGGGCGCAGTTAACTTCGTCACCACCGTCTTCACCATGCGCGCCGAGGGGATGACATTCTGGCGTCTGCCCTTGTTCGTGTGGGGGATGCTGGCGACGTCGCTGCTCGTCTTGCTGGCGACGCCGGTGCTGACCGCCGGCCTGGTGCTGATCGCGATGGACCGTATGGCTGGAACGCTCTTCTTCTCCGCCTCGAATGGTGGGGATCCGATCCTATGGCAGAACATGTTCTGGTTCTATTCCCACCCGGCGGTTTACATCATGGTCCTACCGGCGATGGGGATTGTCTCAGAGGTATACCCCGTCTTCTCGCGCAAGCCGATCTTCGGCTACAAAGCCATCGCCATGTCGAGCATGGCCATCAGCATCTTGGGGCTGACGGTTTGGGCGCACCACATGTTCACCAGCGGAATGGACCCGCGTCTCAGGATCCCGTACATGATCAGCTCGATGATCATCGCTGTTCCGACCGGGATCAAGATCTTCTCCTGGTTGGCGACGATCTGGGATGGGAAAATCCGCTTCACCACGCCGATGCTCTTCGCCCTCGGCTTCATCTCGATGTTCTTGATCGGTGGGATCACGGGGATTTTCTTGGCAGCCATCCCGATCGACCTGCATGTCCACGACACCTACTTCGTCGTGGCCCATCTCCATTTTGTCCTCTTCGGGGGGAGCGTCTCCGCGGTTTACGCCGGTCTGTACTACTGGTTCCCCAAGATCACTGGGCGGATGTACGACGAGCGTCTGGGCAAAGTGCATTTCGTGGCGAACTTCGTCGGAACCAATCTGACTTACCTTCCGATGTTCCTGGCAGGCCTGCTGGGAATGCCGAGGCGTGTCTCCGACTACAGCCCGGAGTTCACGACCCTCAACTTACTGGCCACTCTCGGAGCGTTCCTCCTCGGGACCTCGGCGCTTCCCTTCATCTACAATGCTGTCGTCAGCTGGGTGAGCGGGCCGAAGGCCGCCGCCAACCCGTGGCGGGCGTTGACGCTCGAATGGCAAACCGATTCCCCGCCGCCAGCCGAGAACTTCCATCAACTACCGGTCGTCAGCAGTGGACCGTATGACTATGGCCGGCCGCTAGCCGTGCCCGGGCAGGCACAGGCTGTCCCGGCTGCCGGCGACTGACCGAGGCTGAGGAGAACAAAGATGTATGAGGCAACACAGTCGGCGGATGAGGCGGGCATGTTCGCTGCGGGGCGAAGGCTAGGGCTGGATCATCTTAAGCTAGGAATGTGGCTTTTCCTGGCTTCGGAGGTGATGTTCTTCGGCGGGCTGATCTCTGCCTTTCTGCATTTCAAAATCAACAATCCCTCCCCCGAGTCCGCGTTCCTGGATGTCGTCTTGGTCGGCTTGAACACCTTCGTCCTGCTCACCTCAAGTCTGACGGTGGTGCTTGGCCTGGCGGCGATCCAGCGCGGCGATCGCCGGGGACTGATAGGGTACCTGGCAGCGACGATCCTCCTGGGGACGGCTTTCCTTGTCGGCCAGGCGAATGAGTTCGCCCTGTTATACCGACACGGGATAAGCTTAAGCAGCAGTCTGTTTGGGTCGAGCTTCTTTACGCTCACCGGGTTCCACGGCCTTCACGTTTTTGTGGGGATCTGTTGGGCGCTGTCCACGCTCTTCAAGGCCGTGCGGTCCGGTTACTCCCAGGGCTCCTACCTGGGTGTCGAGGTCTTCGGGTTGTATTGGCATTTCGTGGACATCGTGTGGATCATCTTGTTCACACTGATCTACCTGATCTAGGAGGTTCGAACGTGCAAATGGACACCCGAAGCCCTAGTAAACCCAGGGCGGGGATACGGACCTACCTCGTGGTCTTCCTCGGACTGGCGGTCATCACCGGAGTTGAGATCGGGCTCGCAACGGTCGGACTGAGTCGGTCGTTTCGTGCCCCGATATTCGTCGTCCTTTCGCTCGCCAAAGCCTCACTGGTTGCGGCCTTCTACATGCACCTGCGAAGCGACTCGCGCTTCTTTACCGCGATCTTCGTCACGCCGGTAGTTCTGATCCTGGCGGTTGCGGTGTTGTTCGTCATCGCCTAGCGGGTTGGGTGAGAACACTGGGGAGATAGAAAGACCCTGATGATCGGCTGCATATCCACCTGAATGACTGGACGAACGGGCCGGCACGAGAAAGGGAAATCGGTGAGGATCGACAATCCTAGTCGGTACAACGGACGATGGGAGCGCCGGCTGGCGATCTGCGCCCCCGTGGCAACTTACATGGTGCTGGTCATGGGGGCTCTTCAGAGTCGATCGGGCGTGGGGCTGGCTTGTCCCGACTGGCCACTCTGCCGGGGAAGCCTGCTGGCGACGTTCTCGACAGATGTGCTCATCGCCTCCGGACACCGGGTGGCGGGAATGCTGGCCCTCCTCCTGGCCCTGGCCACGGCGATTGTGATTTGGCGTCGCCCGGCGTCCTCGCGTTGGCTCAGGCTTGCCAGCCTCATCGTGCTCGGTTTGTTTCTCGTCGAAGGGATTGCCGGCGTGTTGGTCGTGCTTGCAGGTGAGTACCCGATTCCGGTAGCAGCTCATTTGGGGATCGCACTCCTGACTCTGGCAGTCCAGGTCTGCATCACCGCGATCATGTTCATGCCTGCGGATAGCCACATGGAATCGGCACGTCCGGCTCTCGCCGATCCGCTCACGCGTGGGTCCTTGGCCACAGTCGCGCTGGCATTCATGCTCCTTACCACGGGCGCGTCGATGGCCGCCGGGCAGGGACAAGAGTGTGGGGGATCCGCGGGGTGTGGCGTGTGGACGCTGTCGTGGCAGCTCTTCGAGGCCCAGGGGTTGATCCACCGGCTCGCGGCGGCAGGCGTTGGGGTTATGGTGTTTTGGCTGACCGCCCGCGTGTGGAAGAGAAGACGCGGCCGGCCTGCGGCTGCGGTGGCGGCCGGTACCACTGCCGGACTGATGCTGGCGCAGATCGGCATCGGCGCCCTGGGTTCAATCCGATCCCTGACGCCTGTTGCCGCCGATCTTCATGTGGCCACGGCGGGCGCCATCTGGGCAGCGCTCATTCTGACGACCGTCTTCCTGGCGACAGAGAGATCCGTCACGGAGAGCAACCCTGGCGACGACCGTCTTCTCCCGCTGACCAGCCTCAAGGACTACCTTGCGTTGACCAAGCCACTAATCGTGGTCCTGCTTTTGGTGACAACCTTGGCTGGGATGGTCGTTGCCGCAGGCGGTTGGCCGTCGTTGTCGACGATCATCTGGACGATGATCGGCGGCGCGTTCTCGGCCGGAGGCGCCGGGGCGCTCAATCAGTACCTTGATCGCGATCTCGACAGCCGGATGCAGCGCACCGAAGGCCGGCCGTTGCCTGGCCGGCGCTTGACCGAGGCTGAGGTGCTGGCCTTTGGGATCCTCTCTTGCCTGGCGGGCTTCTTTGTCATGGCAGTGATGGTCAATCTGCTCAGCGCATTATTGTCGCTGGCCGGGATGGTCTACTACGTCGTGCTTTATACGATCGTACTGAAACAAGCCACGACCCAGAACATCGTCGTCGGTGGAGGGGCAGGGGCAATTCCGCCGCTCGTAGGCTGGGCAGCGGCGACGAATTCACTGAACGTTGGGGCGTTCTTCTTGTTCGCCCTGGTTTTCTTCTGGACCCCGCCCCACTTCTGGGCGCTGGCGCTCGTCCGGCGTCGCGACTATGCACGTGCGGGCGTGCCGATGCTGCCGGTGGTGTATGGGGGGGCGCACACGCGCTGGCAAATCCTGCTCTACACGATTCAGGTCGTCGCGCTCACACTGTTGATGCCCGCAGTGCACGTCGGCGGTCGGCTTTATCTGGTGGCTGCGATCATGTTGGGAGGGGCGCTTCTCGTGACCGCGTGGCGCTTGTGGCGCGTCGGCGGCAATCGTATGGCCTGGCGGATGTATCGCTACTCGAGCATGTACCTGGCGTTCATCTTCGCCGCCCTGGTGGTGGATACGTTGCTGCGCAGTTGACAACGGGGAAAGGTGCAAAACCCCTATCCCCCTTTGCCCCCGGTAAGATCATCCGGGGCGAACGGCCCCTTCCCCCATAGGGGGAAGGGGGCAGAGAACAACGGCAAGACGAAGGGTCGGCGCTTAACGCCGACCCTTCGTCTTGCCGTTGACCTGCCAAAGATGGGGAGAACGGTCGGGTCCTGCAGAGAACGGCGACCCGAGCGAATGTCACCACGCCCCCGGCGCTGTGGACGGTGCCGGGCAACCATGGGTTAATCATGAGAGTGAGTCGCTGCAATCCAGGAGAGGACGGCTGGTACGGTCTTGTGCGCTCGATCTATCCATTCGGTACAATGAAGAGGCGACCCCGGGAAGAGGCGTGATGGAATATCGAAGACTCGGAACGACGGATTTCACCGTCTCCGCGCTGTGCCTCGGCACGATGCAGTTCGGCTGGACTGCCGACAAAGACACCTCGCTGGCGATATTGACCGCCGCCTATGAGGCCGGCGTCAACTTCGTGGACACAGCCGACATCTACTCGAAATGGGTCGCCGGAAATCCAGGCGGGGACGCCGAGACCATCATCGGCGAGTGGCTCAAGCAAGGTGTGGCACGTCGCGAAGACCTGATCCTGGCGACCAAAGTGCGAGGGAGAATGTGGGAGGGGCCGGACGGCGAAGGCCTTTCGAGGGCGCACATCCAGAGAGCCGCGGAGGACTCTTTAAAACGAATGGGGATCGAGACCATCGACCTCTATCAGCTTCACTACCCCGACCCTCAGACTCCGATCGAGGAAACGCTTGAGGCGCTGGACGGCCTTGTCCGAAGCGGGAAGGTTCGCACGATTGGATGCTCTAACTTCCGCGCCTCGGAGATCGTCCAAGCCTTGGGGTCATCCGAGAAGAGCAACCTGGTGAGTTTCGTCAGCGTTCAACCACACTATAACCTGGTCCATCGCATGGAATTCGAGTCGGAGTTGAAGGGGGTTTGCGAGCAATTCGGCCTGGCGGTCCTGCCCTACAGTCCGTTGGGCGGCGGTTTCCTGACCGGGAAGTACAGAAGGAATCACGAGCCTCCAGCCGGGTCACGGGCGGCCGGGAGTCAGAGGATCCGCGATCTGATGGGGGAGCGTGCAACCTGGGATGCACTTGAGTTGATTATCGAAATGGCTCAGGCCCGCGGCAACTCTGCATCCCAGGTGTCCCTGGCGTGGCTCCTCGCCCGCCCCGGCGTGACGAGCCCGATCATCGGTCCCCGCTCGCTGGAGCAGCTCGTCGACAACCTTGGGGCGACCGACCTGAAGCTCAGCCAATCTGAGCTCCAGCGGCTTGAAGAGGCAAGTGCTGGAACGTAGCGAGGCGCCAGGGTAACGGACCATGTGTTCTTATGGTAAGTGGAAGACGGAGATGGTATAATCGGCCCGGATCGTCTCATGCGGTAGAGGGAGAGCGTATGCAGACGGCCATCCTCCGATTCTTGACGTTCTTGAGAGAACAACGGGGAAGCGCCGACAATACCATTCTGGCTTACCGGACCGACCTGCAGCAAATGGACCAGGTCGTTTCGCGCGGCAAGGGCGCGCAGGTCACAGCCCCGACACTGGATCGAGACAAGCTGCGCCGCTACGTGGAATGGTTGAGTGAATCTGGCTATCGGCCGGCGACGGTCGCCCGCAAGATGGCGGCGGTCCGTTCGTTCTTGGACTACCTCGGAGGACACGAGGAAGGCGTCATCCCAAACCTCATCCTCGAGCTCCAGTCGCCCCCGGCACCACGACGCAGGCCGCGCATCCTGACCAAGGATGAAATCGACCGGCTGTTGGCGGCGCCAGCCAAGCTCGAGTCGCCGCGTGGTCTGCGGGATGCCGCGATTCTGGCTCTCCTGTACGCCACGGGTCTGCGGGCGGCCGAGGCTGTCGGGCTGCGGATCGACGATGTCGACCTGGCAGCCGGGGTGGTCCGGCGAGGCAAGCCGGCCGCTCAAGCCCTCAAGCTCGGTGAGAGCTTACCGGCGTTGCGGCGCTACCTCGAGGAAGCTCGCGGCCAACTGAATTCAAGCGCGAGTGAGAAGGCCCTGTTCCTCAACCAGCGCGGGCAGTCGTTGAGCCGGCAGGGATTGTGGCTGGTGGTGAAGCGATGGGCGCAAGCGACGGGATTGGGGGAGGACGTGTCGCCCTACTCCCTGCGTCACTCGCTGGCTCACCACATGCTTAATCAGGGACGGACGCGGCGCGAGGTTCAGGAGCTTCTGGGGTTGAGCAGCCCGAATGTGCTCCGCGTCGGAAGGACAAAAGCCGAATCGTGAGTAGTTCAGCCGAAGACACAAGCTTTCTGACGATAGTTGAGATCGAGGCCGCGGCGCAGGTGATCCGCCAGCGCAGCCCGGTCAGGCCTAGAGTCGGCCTGATCCTGGGCTCAGGCCTCGGTCCTTTGGCCGACTCTGTGGAGGAGGCTGCCCGGATTGCGGCGGAGGATGTCCCGGGTTGGCCGACCTCGACCGTCGAAGGTCACATCGGTGAGATCGTCGTCGGGAAGCTGGAAGGGCAGTCGGTCATCGTCATGCGAGGTCGGGCGCACTACTACGAGGGTTATTCGATGTCGCGGCTCGGCCTCCCGGTCAGGGTGATACAGCACTTGGGGGTCAAAACGCTCATATTGACCAATGCTGCCGGGAGCGTCAACCCGGAGTTCAATCCCGGCGATTTGATGCTCATCACCGATCACCTCAACCTGATCGGAATGGCCGGGTTATCGCCCCTGCGTGGCCCAAACCTGGACAGCTTCGGACCAAGGTTCCCCGATATGAGTCAGACGTATTCGCGCCGCTTGCGCGATTTGGCCCTCAATGTGGCGGCCGACTCCGGTCTGACCCTGCATCAGGGTGTGTACATCTGCCTGGCCGGTCCTTCGTTCGAGACGCCGGCCGATTTGCGTTTCTTGAGGGGGATCGGGGCCGACGCCGTCGGGATGTCGACCGTACCCGAGGCGACGGTTGCTCGTCACGGCGGGCTAGATGTTCTGGGGATTTCGGGGATTAGCAATAAGGCGAACCTGGACGGAAACACGGTCACGACACACGAAGAGGTCCTGGCCGCCGGACAGGTCATCGTTCCCAAGTTGACGGCTCTGATCAGGGGGGTCCTCGGCCGCCTTTAGGCGATCGCTGAATGGAAGATGCCCTGCTCTTTATCGAGGAGCAACAGACCTGGATCTATTTGCTCTTTGCCCTCTTTGCCATCCTCTATCTCAAGGCAACCCTCGACGCAGCCGGCGAGCTGCGCGCCGCTTTGTTTGGGTTGGAACGCGAGCGATCGATGTCCAAGCTCAGGCGTTCCGGGGCGATGCTGACGGTCTCGCTGGCGATCCTTCTGGCGACCTTCGTCCTGGCGACCTACGCCGGGCCGGCTATTCCGGCCTCTGCTCGGCCGACCGCGCTCCCGACGGTTTCATTGCTCGCCACACCGGAGATCACGCTCGTCGCCCAGAACGGCGCGCCGCCGACGGCAATGCCCCTCTTGCAGGAAGGACTCGACAACTCGGGATGCACCAATCTCAGCGCCACACTCACTTCACCGGTTGGAGGGGAAACACTGCACGATTCGGTCGACATCCTGGGGACGGCCGATGTGGCCAACTTCTCGTTCTACAAGTACGAATATCGCAGCATGGCCCCGGATTCCGTCTGGCGGACGATCTCAGCCGGGACGACCCCGGTCGCCGAGGGGAAACTCGGGAGCTGGGACACCAGTCTGCTCGTCCCCGGGGATTACGCGCTCCGATTGGTGGTGATGGATACGGCAGGAAACGCACCTTTGCCGTGCGTGATCCGAGTATCGGTGGCGGCCTCCAGCTCGTGATGGCTGTGCCTGGCCCGGATTGCCCGGGCCTGCATTGCGCCGGGGGTAAACCAGGAGTGTGACATTGGAAGGTGAGAGACTCACGATCCGAAAGGCAGTCTCGACCGACATCGCCGACTTGATCGACATGGATCACTCGTATAGCACGGATCACGTCTGGCAGATGGGCTATACGGTCGATGCGGAAGAAGTATCGGTGGCCTTCCGCCAGGTGCGTCTGCCGAGGCCGATGCGGGTCGAGTACCCGCGCGACCCGGATCGACTTGCCGACGAGTGGACGCGCAAGGCAGTGCTATTGGTGGCGGAGCAGGAAGGCCAGCCGATCGCCTACCTGGCGCTCACCGAATCTCCGGCATTGTCTTCGGCCTGGATCACCGATCTGGTCGTCGAAAGTTCCCACCGGCGGCAGGGGATCGCCACACATCTCATCGGACAAATCCGGGGGTGGTGCCGGGAACATCGGCTCAGCCGCCTGTTCCTCGAGATGCAAATCAAGAACTACCCTGCGATCAGTCTCGCCCGCAAACTCGGATTTGACTTCTCCGGATACAGCGATCACCACTACCTGGACCAAGACATCGCAATCTTCTTCAGCCTGGAGATCCGCTAGGGCATTATGGTCCTCCCGCAGGCGGTTCTTGCAGTTCTGCTTGTCTTCAACGAGATCCTGAACGCCGGTGACGCGATCACGGCGTTCTCGCTCCTGCTGTATTCACTGACCTTCAACCTGCGCGAACGGGTGGCCAGGGCGTTTGCCATCCTCTTGGCGTGCGTCGTTCTGGGTCACTTCGGGGACGTTCTGGTGAGCACGGCATACAGCCAGACCGAGCTCGCGCTCTGGCTGCGCATGCAATGGCTCGCCATCGGCCTGCTCCCCGCCGCCTACATGCACCTGACTGACGCCCTCCTGGCGGCGACCGGCCGGCCTTCGCGCGGCCGAAGAGGGATGGCCATCCGAATCGGGTACATCGTTGGGGTGGCTCTGGCGCTCGCCGTGGGGTTGGGGGATGGGGTCGTCGACGGCGTTTCCCAACAGGCGTCGGCGGCATATCTTAAGCCGGGTCCTCTCTTCTATCTCTATACGGTCTTCCTGGCCGCGAGCCTGATCATCTCCGGACGGAACCTGTATCGCGCCTACCTGCGCTGTTTGACGCGGACGAGCCGTCGCAGGATGGTCTACTTGATGCTCGGGGCCGTGGGGCCGGTTCTCAGCATCTTCCCCTTTCTGACCTTCGCTGGACCCCTGATGTTGGCTGTACCTGTGCTCTTTTGGTCGGTTCAGATTCTCACCAACATCTACGTCGCGGGTTCTCTCGTCCTGATGGCCTACAGCGTTGCCTATTTCGGCGTGAGCTATCCCGACCGGGTCGTGAAAAGCCGGCTCTTCCAATGGATCCTGCGCGGACCGGTTGTGGCGTCGACGGTCCTGGCGGTCATGGTCCTGGTGAACCGCGCGGCGAGTCTGGTCGGGCTGGAACAGAGCCGGCTCGTGCCGTTCGCCATGGTCGCCTCCCTGCTGCTCCTGCAACTTCTGATCACCTTGATCCGACCCCCGATCGAGCGCTGGCTGTTCTATGGGGAAGACCGGACCGAGGTGGCGCGGCTGCACCTGCTGGAAGAGCGGCTACTGACCTCGGGGGACTTGCGTCAGTTTCTTGAATCGATTCTGAATGCAGTCTGCGACATTCACCGCACTCCGTCGGCGTTCTTTGCCGTGGTCGGGCCGAACGGGCTCGACCTGGAGGTTGCCGTCGGTCCAGGCGACCCGATCAGACAGATGGAGGACATCCCGCCCTTGCTGATGAGCGAAGGTCAATTCGATGTTCCGGTGCTGGGGAAGGTGTTCAACTGGGGATCGCACTGGCTCATCCCATTGAGGACCGCCGAGACTCATGAGTTGATCGGACTTCTGGGGATGCAAGCGCGCAGCGCCCAACCGGATTTCTCGTCGGAGGAGGCGGACGCCCTGCACGGGCTTGCGGACAAGGCCGCCGTCGCTTTGACGGACAGGCTCTTGCAGAGGGAAGTCTTCGGCGTGGTCGATCGGCTCGTTCCGCAGGTCGAGGCCATCCAGCGCATGCGGGCGGCCTCCCGCTTCGCCGGCATCGGAGAGCTCGGTACGCCGACCGATTTCATGCACACCGAAACCGACCTGATCGATTTTGTGCGCGAGGCGCTCGGCCACTATTGGGGAGGTCCGAGGCTGCTCCAGAGCCCGCTGCTCGGGCTGCGAGTCGTGAGCCGGTCGCTCGCAGAGCATGAGGGTAACCCGGTGAACGCTCTGAGGGCGATCCTCAAGCGTGGAATCGATCGGACGAGGCCGGAGGGTGAGAGGCGTTTCACCGCAGAGTGGATGCTGTACAACATCCTCGAGATGAAGTTCCTCGAGGGCCGCAAGGTGCGGGACGTCGCCCTCCGGCTGGCGATGTCGGAGGCGGACCTATACCGCAAGCAGCGAGTTGCGATCGAAGCCGTCGCCAGAGCGATCGCCGAAATGGAGAGACAGGCCGGAAATGACGGGGTCAACGGGCAAGAATCACGGCCATCGAGTGCCCGTTCAACGCGTTCCGAAAAGAAGTCCCTGTCCACGGAGTGACAGGTATACGAACTTGCCTGCGTCGGAACGGCGTCGCCGATTAGGGTCTCTGGTTTGCTCCATCCTCTTTGACGCCCCCCAAGCCATCCTGGCGGGAATCTCACAAAAGGATTTCCGGGCCAACTCCTTTTCCCCATTCGACTGTTACCCAATGTGGCCTCGAATCAACGCGGGGAGTTGCCTCACTCGATTTCCCCCCGGTAAGTCCATCCGGGGCGAACAGCCCTGAGCTATGCTCTCGGGCGGCTCCCTCTCGTAGGAGTCACGCACCTTTGGCTGGGCGAGACAGGGAATCCACTCACGTCGGACATCAGGGGCGGCGGATCGCTCCTCGCGGGCGATCTACCGAGGATATCGGTGGGAGGATCGGTAATTGTGAGCAGTCACCTCGGGCGAATTGACGCAGCACGACCGCTCTGCCCAGGCACCGCGACACGGTGGGCAAGCTCGTGGAACCGGCCTTATAACCAGGCCGTACATGAAGAAAGAGGGACCGCGTTGGCTGAAACCTGGCTTCATATCTGGCCCGGGGCGACGCGCAGATGGCCTCGGTGACCGGGCAACGTCGGTCGAGAGACCGATGCTTGCATCTGCGCTGGTTTGGGGTATTCTAATTTTGCGGGGTATTGGGGAGGAATCGGTGTGAAGGAGTCGATTTGCACATGTTGGAGGTCATGAGATGTCGTTCGACAACGATCGGCCGGTCGGGGGGAAGGAGTCGCCGCAGCCAATGGACGAAGGCTGGTGGGCCGCGGTCCTGAAGGAGGATGAGGGTCGAATTTCTCCGCTACGTTATCGGCAAGGCAACCCCTCGGTAGCCCGCAACAACGGGCCGGGCACCGCCGAGGATTGGAACTGGGCGCGAGGTCTTTACGACGCCGACGACACGGTTAGCCTGCGCGTGATTGGATACAACCGAGGTGGGCTACTGGTGGAAGCCCGCGGTTTGCGAGGCTTCGTCCCTGTGTCACATTTGGTCCAGATCCAGCCTTCCGAGGTGCTCGAGGAGCGGAGCCGGCAGCTGGCGGAATTCGTCGGCCGCGATTTGTGTCTCAAGGTCATCGAGTACGATCCTGAGCGCGGTCGACTGGTGTTCTCGGAGCGGGCTGCTCAGGCTGGGCCGGGGAAGCGGACGGCACTCCTGTCCTGTCTGGAGCAGGGCCGTCGCGTTCGAGGGGTCGTTACCAATGTCACCGGTTTCGGAGCATTCGTCGATCTTGGCGGAGTGGAGGGCCTGATCCACGTCTCCGAACTCTCCTGGGGCAGGGTTCGGCATCCGGAAGATGTGCTCCGCTGCGGAGAGGAAGTCGAGGCGCTGGTCCTCTCCGTAGATCGGGATCAATGCCGCGTGGGGCTGAGCTTGAAGGAGTTGCAGCCGGATCCATGGTCGAGCGTCGCCGAGCGCTTTGGGGTCGGCCAGATTATATGCGGGGTTGTCACGAACATCGTGAAGTTTGGTGCGTTTGTAGGTATCGAAGAGGGGTTGGAAGGCCTGATCCACATTTCAGAGCTCGGCGACGGGAGCTTTCTCCATCCTCGCAGCGTGTTGCGCGAGGGCGAGCAGGTGCGGGCGCGGATCGTTAATATCGACCCGGTCGGCCGCCGGTTGGCATTGAGCCTGCGTCAGATTCCCCGGACGGAGGGCATGGGCGAGTCGAATGAGGCCGACCCGGAGAGAGCGCCCCTTTCGTCGTGCTGACATGTACTCCGGGATAGCGCAAGCCGGGCAGGCGTAGGCCGCGCCCGGCGTTCGTTTTGTGATTCGAGCAGTCATGACGCGCAGTCGCACTCGATACTCTCAAACACAGAGTACATCACTCGACGGCCTGCCCGACCGGCTCTCGGACTGGTGGTGGTCCTTCGCCGATCGTGCCCTTGAATACCTCGAGGACTTCGGTGCGCTGGCGCTGGGTGTGGCGACGATGCTGACGGTCTTGGGGATGATCGGGCTGACGCACGGTGCATGGATCGACGCCTGGGTGAGCCTCCTCTTGCGCTGGCTCGGATGGGGCGATCTGGCGATCCCGCTAGCGCTGTTCGCCGCGTTCGTCTTGCTCCTCAGACGGAGTATGGGACGGCCGACGCACGTGCGATGGATCCGGGTGATCGCCATCGAGCTGGCGCTGTTTGCCTTCCTGGGTGTGCTGTCCGTGCTTGAGGGGATGTCGCTGGCCGGGGCTGAAGCCGGGGAGGGCGGGGGGCTGATCGGGTGGGGATTGGCGACTCTTCTGACCGACTCCCTGGGCGGTCTTGGGGGCGTGCTCCTGCTTGCGGGCGTGGCCCTGGCAGCAGGTGTGTTCGGGCTAGGGCCGACTCTGGCCCAATTGATCCCGGATGAACGCCGAGCGACCATCATCGATGATTCCTACATCCCGGCCCTGTCGACTGCCGAAGAGTCGGCGGTCACCGTCGTCGCGCGTCCAACCGCAGGCGCCCCCGCACAAGCTCCGGGGGCGCGGCATGTTCCGCGCGCATATCGCAAGAACTTCCGCGTAGAGCCGATGGCCGTAGAGAAGAAGGCCTCCTCGGGGAGCCGGAGCGAACGGCTGCCTCCCCTGGATGTTCTCGAGCGCGGCGAACTGGTCCAGATTACCGCGCGTGAGATCAATCTCGCCGCGGGTCTGATCGAAAAGACGTTGGCTGACTTCGGCCTCCCGGCCACGGTCGTCAGTTTCCGCTCGGGCCCGGCGGTCACGCAGTTCGCTGTCGAGCCGGGGTTCATCGAACACACCGGGACAGATGAAACCGTCAAGCGACAAAAAGTCCGGGTCTCTCAGATCTCGGCATTGGCCAACGATCTCGCGCTGGCGTTGTCGGCATCCACCTTGCGGATCGAAGCCCCAGTCCCGGGCCACGCCTATGTCGGTATCGAAGTTCCCAATCGTCGGGCGGCGCGCGTGCGCCTGCGTTCAATCCTCGAAGCCGAGGTCTTCCATTCCGTCGGCTCACCTTTGGCGGTGGCGCTGGGCCGTGACGTTGCTGGCGCGCCGGTCGTCGCTGACCTGGCGGCGATGCCGCACTTACTGATCGCCGGGACGACAGGATCTGGCAAGTCGGTTTGTATTACAGCCCTGACGACCTGCCTCGTGATGAACAACTCGCCAGAGGATTTGCGACTGGTGATGATCGACCCGAAGATGGTCGAGCTCGTGCGTTTCAACGGCTTGCCGCACATTCTTGGCAAGGTCGAGACCGAGCTCGAGCGTATCGTCGGAGTATTGCGCTGGTGCACCCAGGAGATGGATCGCCGCTATCGACTCCTGGAGCAAGCCAAGGCGCGCGACATCGAAGCTTATAACCGGCGCATGCGCCGGCGGAAGCAGTCGGAACTGTTGCCACGCATTGTCGTCATGATCGACGAACTGGCGGACTTGATGATGATGGCGCCGGATCAGACCGAGCGGACCGTGGTCCGCCTGGCCCAGATGGCGCGCGCAACCGGCTTGCATCTCGTGTTGGCAACCCAGCGGCCGAGTACCGATATCGTGACGGGCTTGATCAAGGCCAACTTCCCCGCCCGCATTTCATTCGCCGTTGCCTCGGGCGTGGATTCGCGCGTGATACTGGATGGGCCCGGTGCGGAAACGCTCTTGGGCCGAGGCGATATGCTCTTTCTCTCCCCCGAGGCAGGCGTGCCGGCGCGCTTGCAGGGCGTGTTCGTCGGTGACGAGGAGATCGATCGGGTCGTGGCCTACTGGAAGGAGGAGGTCCCTCCAGAAGAAGTGGACGAGCCGCAGACTCCTCCGTGGGAGGACTTGCTTACCCGCCAGGCAGCCCTCGACGATCGAGACGACGTTCTGGAGCAAGCGATCGCCATCGTCAAAGAGACCGGACAGGCGAGCGCCTCCATGCTGCAGCGGCGATTGCGGATTGGCTATCCTCGTGCGGCCAGGCTGATGGACGAACTCGAGGAACTCGGTGTTGTCGGGCGGCGCCAGTCGGGGGGTAAGACGCGTGAGATTCTAATCGGAGATGATGACGATCCACTCATGCCGGACGAGGAAGACGAGTGAAATCGGAATGGGCCAATCTACAGAATGCCGGTCAGAGCGGCCGGCATTCTGCGCTTCCCGGGATTCCCTCGGCAAGCTTGACCCAGCTTGACTCACCATCCGGCTGGCATTAGCATTCACGCAACCACCCAGGAGTGGTCCATGCAGGCGAACGGGAAACTTGAAGAGAGACGACCGACGCTGACGGAATTGGTGCGCGCTTACCTTGGCAAGTCGCTCGATCCGATCGCGACATTTCTGAACCGGCTGGGTCTCGCGCCGAACACGGTCACCCTGATCGGTCTGGCCGGAAACCTGGTTGGCGCGCTATTCCTGGCCAGGGGTGAATTCTTGATCGGCGGCCTGCTGGTCTTGGCGATGGGACCGGTTGATGCACTGGATGGGACGATGGCGCGTTTGCGCGGTGAACGCTCCGACTTTGGGGCCTTCGTCGACTCGGTGACGGATCGCTACTCGGAGCTGCTCATTTATGCCGGGTTGATCGCCTACTACCTCCAGATGGGCGAAGCGGTCATGGCCGGAGCGGTCTTTGCCGCCTGGGGCGGCTCGGTTCTCGTCTCCTACGTCAAGGCGCGAGGCGAGGCACTTGGTTTCGAGGTTCGGGGAGGCATATTGACTCGCATGGAGCGGTTTCTTGTTTTGGCCCCGAGCCTCGTGTTTGGATACCCGAGTATCGGCATTCTGGCCGTGGCCGTGTTTGCCAATGTCACTGCCATCCAACGGATCTACCTGGTCCGCCGCCAGGCCCGGTGGCGCGTTGAAGGTCGCTAGATGAGCATCGACGCCTACGGAATCCATCTCGGGCCCCTCTATTTCCGTTTTTACGGGATCATCCTCATGACCGGTGCTCTCGCGGCGGCGTACCTGGCTCAATGGATGCTCAACCAGAAGGGGAAGGACAGAGAGCTGGCCTGGGACGCTCTGATCTGGGGCTTGCTTTTCGGTGTCGCCGGTGCCCGTCTGTATCACGTCTTGACTCCGTCGGTCAGCAGCGGGGTCACAACGGCCTTTTACCTCACACATCCGCTGAACATCATTGACTTCAGCCAGGGCGGGCTCGGGATCCCGGGTGCAGTCATCGGCGGCGTCCTCGGGCTCTGGATCTTTGCCCGCCGGCGTAAGATCGAGTTAAGCTTGCTGCTCGATGTGGCGGCCCCCGGTTTGGCGCTGGCCCAGGCCATCGGGCGTTGGGGGAACTTTGTGAACCAGGAGTTGTACGGACCGCCGACGAGCCTTCCCTGGGGGATCTACATTCGACCCGAGAACCGCCTCGCCGGCTACGAAGACTTCACCCGCTTTCATCCCCTGTTCTTGTACGAGTCGCTCTGGAATCTGGTGAACGCCGTTCTTCTTTTCTGGCTGTGGCGTCGTTACGGAGACCGGTTGCGCCAGGGTGATCTTTTCCTGGTCTACCTGATCACCTATCCGGTTGGACGATTCCTGCTCGAGTTCATCCGATTGGATTTCGTCCCTGCTTTCGGGATCAACTTCAATCAGGCGTTCATGGCACTCGTTGCGATCGCCAGCGCGACGGTCCTGTACATGCGACACAGAGCCCGCCCCGTTACGGCCTGACCCCCGCCTGCAATCCGGCGATTCTAGCTCCTCTGCGCGCAGTCAGCGCGGGTGCGCTCGCGTCCGAGGCCGGCCACGCAGCGCCGCGCTTCGAGGATTCTTCGCCCACCCTTCAGGCGGGCTTCGCGCAGCATCCCGCTAGGGGCAGAATGACAAGGGTGAGGAGGTCCTCCGAGGGGGACGCCCCCAACTTGTGTCATTCCGTCCCTGACGGGATCCAGTCAAGCTCATCGTCCCGATGTCCTTCGGGAGGACGAACGGTGCTTCGCGAACCCCCGTTAGGGGCGAGGAATCCTCATGATGCGTCGAACGCAGTGCCTCATTCGGGCTCAGGAGCCATCACGACCTCGCCTCTAGGAGCCATGGTCGATTGTTGGTCATGGGCCGGCCTGCTATAATCCGTCGCACGCAGGAAATGACACTGATCGAAGCCCGGGAACTTACCAAGCAGTTTGGCAACCTCAAAGCGGTTGAGGGGCTGTCTTTACGCGTCTCAGGCGGATCGATCCTGGCACTCCTCGGGCCGAACGGGGCGGGGAAGACCACGACGATCCGCATGCTGGCCTCGATCCTGAGGCCATCCTCGGGTGAAGCCCGGATCGCCGGCTACGACGTCCGCCAGTCTCCGGCGGACGTGCGCCGAAGCGTCGGGTTGCTCACGGAACACCATGGGCTTTACACCCGCATGCGTCCTGAAGATTACCTTCAATTCTTCGGCAGGATCTACGGTCTCACTCACGACGAAGCCGGTCGCCGGATCGACCGCCTACTCGAGCAATTCGGGCTGGGCGAGGCCCGTGCCCTTAGGCTGGGCGAGTACTCCAAGGGGATGCGACAGAAGCTCGCCCTGGCCAGGGCGCTGCTGCATGAGCCGCCGGTCCTTCTGCTCGACGAACCGACCTCGGCGATGGATCCGGCCAGCGCTCACCTGGTGCGGGCTTGCATCGCCGGACTGCGCTCGCCCGGGCGGACCGTCGTCGTTTGCACACACAACCTGGTGGAAGCCGAGAACCTGGCGGACGAGATTGCCATCATCCATAGAGGCCGGATCATCGCTCAGGGCACGTCGGCGGAACTCAAGCGGATCTACCTCGGTGATCCGGTCATGGAGCTGCGCGTGGCGTCCGAGCTCGATGGCGCGGCGCGGTTCCTACCCTCCGGCGTGACGCAGGTCGCCGCGGGCGAGGACTGGCTTCGGTTTCGCGTAGCTCATCCGGAGGAGGTCAACCCCCGCTTGCTCGGCGCACTCTCGAAAGCGGGCGTGCCGGTCGTCACGCTGGCCGAGGTCCCGCGCAGCCTGGAAGACGTCTACCTCCGGGTTGTAGGAAATGTGGAAGGGAATGGACCTGCCTCGGCATGGGACGGATGAGGCAGGAGGCCACCTCTCAAGGGCTGTTCCCCATCGCCTTTCACATCGCTGGCCGCGAGATACGCGACCAGCTCCGCGATTGGCGCATTCTGACGCCGATCGTTGCGCTGACCCTGTTCTTCCCCGTCCTCATGAACTTCACCGCGCGTGAAGCGGTCAACTTCGTCACCCGCTACGGTGCTCCGATCATCGGTGACAGGCTCATCCCGTTCCTCCTGATGGTGGTGGGCTTCTTCCCAATCTCGATCTCCCTGGTGATTGCGCTGGAGAGCTTCGCCGGTGAGCGTGAGCGACAATCGCTCGAGCCGTTGCTGGCCACGCCCCTGACCGATACGCAGCTCTACCTCGGCAAGCTGCTGGCTTCGCTCGCTTCCCCTCTGGGGGCGGCCTATCTGGGGATATCCGTCTATCTGATCGGCGTCATGGTCGCGATCGGCTGGCGACCACCGCCAGTGCTCTTAGTCCAGGTGTTGCTGCTCACGACGGCCCAAGCCGTTGTCATGGTGTGTGGCGCGGTGGTCATCTCCTCCCAAACGACTTCGGTGCGCGCAGCCAATCTGCTCGCTTCCTTCATCATCATCCCCGTCTCGCAGCTCGTGATCGGTGAGAGTCTGATCATGTTCTGGGGACGGTACACGATCCTGTGGTGGATCGTTGTTGCTCTATTTCTTATCGCCCTCGTACTTAGCCGCATGGGCTTGCACCTCTTCAACCGCGAGGAGCTCCTCGGACGAGAGATCGATGTCGTCGATTTGCGCTGGGCTTGGCACGTGTTCGCTGGAGCCTTCGTCGACGATGCGGGGTCGGTGACGGACTGGTATCGTGGGCTGTTTGCAGTCACGATCCCGAAGCTGTGGTCCTCTCTGGCGATGACGTCTGCGGTCCTGCTAGCCGGGTTCTTCATCGGCAACGGTCTCTCGAAGCAGTTCACCCTGCCGGCCGATTGGGTGAACCTCGACCGGCTGGGAGGCGGCTTAGGGGACGCGTTCAGCCAGTTGGGTTTGATGACCACCCGGGGCTGGTGGTGGGTGGTGTGGAACAACACACGTGCTGTGGGTCTCGCCTCGTTCTTGGGAATGTTCAGCTTCGGGGTGTTGGCACTGGTCTTGCTTATGGTCCCTTTTGGGGTGATTGGTTACTTCGCCGGCAACGTCGCCCTTTCCGGACAGAGTCCTCTCAGATTCCTGGTGGCGCTAGTTCTGCCGCATGCTATGCTTGAGGTCCCGGCGGCGGTGCTGGCCGGGGCCGCCATCCTTCAACTGGGGCTGGCGGCGATCAGCCCTCCGGAGGGCGCGTCTCTCGGAGAACGCTGGCTCAAGGCAGCCGCTGGATGGGCCCGCGTATTGCTGGGGCTGGTCCTACCGCTCCTGCTTGCGGCGGGAGCGTTGGAAGTCTTTGTCACGCCGAGGGTGGCACTGCTGCTTCTATCCGGATCCTGACATCATGCCCAAGCTGATTATTCTGGGAACCTCGTACGCCATCCCCGACCCTGAGCACGAAAACACGCACATGGCTGTCATCGGGGATCAGGGTGCCGTCCTCATCGATTGCGTCGGCACGGCTGCCGTCCGCCTTGCTCGAGCGGGGATTACGCTGCCCGACATCACCGATATCGTCGCCACGCACTTCCACCCAGATCACGTTTCCGGTATCCCGTTGCTCTTGATGAACATGTGGCTCACGGGCCGTCAGACGCCGCTGCGGATCTACGGGCTGCATCATACCCTCGAGCGGATCGAGGACATGATGGGCTTCTATCATTGGGAGAACTGGCCCAACTTCTTCCCGGTCGCATTCCACCGCCTTCCCGAGCGCGAGAACATTCTCGTCCTCGAGAAACCGGACTTCCAGATATTCTCCACGCCTGTCAGACACCTTGTGCCGACTATCGGCTTGCGGTTTCAAGCCAATCATCACTCTCGAACGGTTACATACTCTTGCGATACCGAGCCCTGCCCGTCCGTGATCCGCCTGGCCAGTGGAACGGACATCCTGATTCACGAGGCCTCCGGGCTCGGCGTTGGGCACTCCTCCGCCTCTCAGGCAGGGGGGATAGCCCGAGAGGCTGAAGTCGGGAAGCTGCTGCTGATCCACTACCCGACGGGTGACTCCCAACCCAAGGATCTGGTTGAGCAAGCTCGTGAGACATTCTCAGGACAAATCGGTCTGACCGAAGACTTCATGGAGATCGAGCTCTAGGGCGTCGTCGTCGATTTCCTCATTTCGCAAGGGTATATAGGCGCAGTCCGCGCAGGAGGGGTGTGGGACGCTCGTCATCCACCACACCCCTATGCGTTGCCTCCTCCCGCCGCAAGATGTCTGCTTGCCGAAGAGGTTCCGGTCCGGATATTCCATGACTGCACCCGGACCTCAGTCCACCCTCGTGCTTTCATGTCCAACGGTTGGCAAGAATGTGAAACTGCCTGTCTCCCGAAGGCACGGCTGTCTCTGCGGGAGGGGACAGGCAAGGGGGTGATCTCCCCGGGGCTTACGGCGTGGCCTGAGGGGGCCGCAGCAGGCTGTAAGAGGATCTACGCATCGGGCGAGCGGCGGGTTAAATCGGGAAAGACGGATACGTTCGGGAGGGGATCACTCGTCGGCGGCGGCCAGGGTGGCGTGAAGGAAGTGAAACTCGCCACGCGGCGGGACAAGCTCGAAGACTTCGACGACTACGAAGCGACGGCGGCCGAGCTCAACCTTTTCTCCGACCTCCGGCATGTGGTCAACATTCAGTATGGCCCCTGGATGGTCTTCGCCTGTGACAACGTAGCTGACTTTGTATATCGCGGCCATGCCCCGTCCCTCAGCGCTCGGCGTAGTTCGTACGCCGCAGTTTGAAGGAGAGGTCTGCGGCCATGTTGCGCATCACAAAGTATCCCAGCTGATTATCGCGGTCGCACAAATCCTCAAAATCCTTGCGCTGGATGACTTGTACGACCGTGATATCCGAAGTGGCCCGCACGTTGGCCGAGCGGGGGCCGTAGTCGACGAGACCCATCTCGCCCACGATCTGACCCGGCCCCAGGCTGACGACAGTCCGCGGGGCACCCGTCTCCGAGGGGCTGTCGAGTACGATCTCCACAAACCCCTCACAGACGATGAAGAGCTCCTCGGCCGGATCACCTTGCCCGGTGACGAGCTCACCCGAGGCATACCTGCGCTCGCGGCAGATCCGGCCCACCGCCTCGAGTTGATCCGATCCCAGGCCCTCAAAGAGCTCCACCCGCTTCAGAATGCCAAGCAGATCCATTGGCGCCTCCTCGTGAGCCGGCGACGGTCAGACCGGTGCCAGGATTCTACAGTATGTTTCACGCGCGAGCTACTCCGCCCGGAACCGACGTGCAAAGCAACCGATGGCCTTGTCGAACCGCGGAATTCCCTCGGCCCAGACTGCCCTGGTTTCGGTCGACCCGAAGGACAATCGCATCCCATTCGTGCCTTTGGAACCGCGCAATCCTGATCGGGTGCCTTGGAGGGCGAATGGAGGTCATTGCCGACCCGACCGTCAACAGGGCTGGAAGGACGGGCCGGGATCGATTTCTCGATGGGTTCGCCGGCGGACCATGCTTCATGGTTGTGGCAGTTCCCTTCCAATGCAACCGGATTCTGGCGCGTTCGGGGGGCGCGAGTGGCCGACCAGGTCCCTTGTGGTAGAATGGCCGGTGTTTGTCGAGGTAATCCTAGGATGAGCAGTCAGCGAGAGGCGCCGGAACGGTATCCTCTTTCGGCAGCAGGGGAGGAAGAGGCATGGACCTCCCGTCGCTATCAGGCGTCGCGTTGGCTCGTGCAGCACCGATCTCACCTGTGGCGGCCCCCGACCGATGCTTTCGAGAATGAGGACGCCTTTGTGGTCAAGGTCGAGGTCGCCGGGATGAAGCGGGGCGACTTTTCGATCAGCTTCGACCGCCGCCTTCTCACGATCCAGGGGGTTCGGCCGGACGCAGGAGGGATGAAGGCGTACCACCAAATGGAGATCGCCTACGGGGAGTTCATCTGCGAAGTCGAGATCGCTGTCCCGATCGATGCGGCAGGGATTGAAGCCGTGTACGCCGAAGGTTTCCTCCGGGTCACCCTCCCCAAGGTACAGCCCAGGCAGATCCCCATCGAACCTTGAGGGCTGCTCGCAGCAGCATGATGGCGTGACCGACACCCGCTATATCCAGCTCATTGGAAATGACGAGCAGGCAATGGACCGGTGCGTCCCTTCACCGGCACTCCTCTCGGACGCCTACGCTATGTCCTCGATGATCCCCGTGCAAGGGGAGGGCGAGGACGCTTCACCCAGCCCCAAGGTCCCAGAAAGCTCAGAGCTCCCCGAGCAACTGCCGATCCTGCCGCTGCGCGGGCTGGTGGTCTATCCTCAGACGGCGGTTCCCCTGACCGTCGGCCAGGCGCGCTCGATCAAGCTCGTCGACGATGTCATGGCCGGAAACCGACTGATGGGGTTGGTTGCCTCTCGCAACCCGGAGCTTGAGCTTCCGGCAGCGGAGGACCTCTTCCGGATCGGGACTGTCGGCATCATCCAGCGATTGTTCCGGGCGCCGGACGGCACGATCCGTCTCATCATCCAGGGGCTGTCCCGCTTTGAGCTGGGCGATTTCACGGCGAACGAACCCTATCTGATTGCCAAAATCAGCCTGCGGTCCGAGACCGTCGAGGAAGGGGTCGAGATCGAAGCTCAGGTGCGGGCGGCGAAGGACCAGTTCCAGCAGGTTGCCGAGCTCGCCACAGCCCTTCCGCGTGAGATCGTCGGGAGTGTCTTGCTCCTCGACGATCCTCTCAACGTGGCCTACACCGTCGCCAACTATCAACGAATGGAGCTCGCTGACGCCCAGTCGATCCTCGAAGAGGACTCGGCGCTGGCCAAGCTTAAGCGGCTCAATCAGATGCTCAGCCGCGAAGTGGAGGTCCTGTCCCTGGGACAGCAGATCCAGCAGGAGGCCAGGACCGAGATAGAGAAAGTCCAGCGCGAGTACTTCCTGCGCGAACAGCTCAAGGCGATCCAGCGCGAACTGGGGGAGGGGGATGAGCAGGTTGTCGAGGTCGATGAATTCCGCAAGCGGATCGACGCCGCCGGGATGCCGGACGAGCCCGAGAAGCAGGCGCGACGCGAGCTCGACCGGCTGGGACGCCTGCCCACGGCCGCCGCCGAGTACGGTGTGATTCGGACTTATCTGGACTGGCTGGTCTCGCTCCCGTGGGCCAAGACAACGGCCGACAACCTCGATCTGGGCCACGCCCGTCAGGTTCTGGACGAAGACCACTTCGGCCTCAAGGATGTCAAAGAGAGGATCCTGGAGTATCTGGCCGTTCGCAAGCTCAAGCTCGAGCGAGGTGATGCAGCCGAGGAGCCTTCAAAGGATGTAATCCGTCGCGAACGTGAGGGCGTCATTCTGTGCTTCATCGGTCCCCCGGGCGTGGGCAAGACATCACTCGGCCGGTCGATCGCCCGGGCCATGGGGCGCGAGTTCGTGCGGATCTCGCTCGGTGGTGTGCATGACGAGGCGGAGATCCGCGGTCACCGCCGTACGTACATCGGCGCCCTTCCGGGTAGGATCCTTCAGGCGCTGCGTCGCGTCGAAA
>Ga0299915_10000129_pt1 | contig 55521 bp, 44 predicted proteins | sample RVTome_13_FD_200263 | JGI IMG/M metagenome (GOLD analysis project Ga0299915, IMG submission 200263) | Soil microbial communities from uranium-contaminated site in the Upper Colorado River Basin, Wyoming, United States - RVT92D227 (version 2) ...
GTCTTGCTTCCCGATAGGTTTCTTGCAGATATCGATCTCGATTTCGCAGGCTTCCTGAGCCAACCGTTCCGCTGTGACTTGAATCCCCTGATATTGGTAGAACGCATTAAGCAGACCGACTACCAATGATGAGCTGGATCCCAGCCCTGAGCCTTCGGATGGGATATCGGCAAGCGTAGAAATCTCAACGCCGCATTCGATGCCGGTTTTCCGCATCGCTTCCCGGATTAGCTCATGTTTGATCTCATCGACATGATCCACCGTCTCGTTGCGCGAGTACTTGAGAACGATTCGATCGTCGAACCTTTCCTTGATGATGACAAAAATGTACTTGTCGATCGCGCAATTGATTACCTTACCGTCCTGGTGGCGGTAATACTCTTCCAGATCAGTGCCCCCGCCGGCAAAGCTGATTCTAAGGGGTGTCTGGGTGATCACCATATTTGCTTCTTTCTATCGACAAATTGCAGTGCCAGTTGTTGTGCAATTCTGTAGTCGTCCGGAGTCCCGATGTCCATTATTACGTCATCGGACATCATGCCCCAGATGCGTCCCACCAGCTTCGGGAGAATGTCGAATCCCATATCCAGCGGCTTCGTCGGTTTGGGAAAAGCGTCGAATATGGCAGGAGTTGCGATGTACATTCCCGCGCTGGCGATGTCAGAGCGAGGATGCGCCGGCTTTTCTTCGAAGGACAACACCTTCCCACTCGAATCCAGCTCCACGATCCCTTTCAAATGCGGCCTGTCGGTGCGGTATAACATCAACGTCAGGTTACCGCCGTGTTGCCGGTGGAATTCCAGCCAGCGATCCAACCTGGCATTCGTCAGGTTGTCTCCATACAGTATGAAGAAGCAATCTTCCGCATCGACGAATCTTCGGTTGGCGAGCACTGTCCCGGCGCTGCCCAATAGCTCCGGCTCGTAGAACGTGTGGATGACGCCGTGGAAGGACTTGGCTGCAAGATACCGCTCCGCCTGTTCGTGCAAATGATGGAGGTTGATCAGGACCTCATCGACGCCGTATCTCTCGAATAAGTCGAACCAATAGTCGATCAAGGGACGCCCTGCAATTGGCAGGAGGCACTTCGGAGCGCGATCGGTCAAAGGGCGCAGCCTTGTCCCCAGACCGGCGGTGAGCAAGAACGCCTTCATCCTCCGCGCACAGCTTGCACCACGTTCAGTTCCTTCATTCTGGTCCGGGCGCACTCCATCAAGTCCCCAAGATCGGGCTGCCGTTGCAGGTATTCGATGTAATCTCGCACACTGGTCTCGATGGAGACCTCAGGATTCCAACCCAACGCTTGCAGCTTCGAAATATCGGAGGAGATATGCCGGGTATCTCCGAACCGGAATTCGCCCGGAATTACGGGCTCGATGTTTTTTCCAAAGGCGGCGATCACTGTCCGGGCAAACTCCTCGACCGTGTAATCTTTGCCCCCACCTACATTTAATACCTGGTACGAAGCACGTGGGTCATCCAGCGTCAATAGAATCGCGCGCACCACGTCCTCGATGTTGACATAGTCTCGGATCTGCTTACCGTCTTCGTAGAGAATCGGCGGACGATTGAAGAACATATTGAAACAGAATATCCGGCAGGCACCGCTGTACGTGTTGTAGAACGATTGCCTGGGACCTTGCACGATTGAGAATCGCAGCGCCACCGATGGGATCCGATACCGCTTGCCCAGGTTGATGGCGATCATTTCCTGGCTGTACTTCGACATCGCATACTGATTCTGAGGATTGATCACTCGTTCGTCGGAAAGCACGTGAGTCAATCTCCCATGGCACTGAGGACACCGGACCTCCCATGCGCCTCGCTGGAGTTGCTCCAGAGGTCGGATGTCCGGCAGCACGTCGCCGTCGTGATGGCACAGGTATTTCCCTTCGCCCATCACCGCCTGTGAGGATGCCACTACGACGCGCTCTATCTCGAGCCTTCTCTCGAGGATAATCTCAAAAATTAGAGCGGTCGCCGCTGCATTGACATGAAAGAACTTTGAGAAATCCGGCAAATAGTCTTGATATGCCGCCAAATGGATCACCTTGTCTATTCCAGTCAGAGCTCTGGTCAGCGTATCTTTGTCCCGCACATCACCGAGGATGAATTCGGCGTCCGTCGGGACATAGTCCGGCTTGCCCTTGAGATGTACCGGTTTCTCCAGACTGTCAAGAATACGAACCTGGTCGCCAAGTCGCAGCAATGCATCGACAGTGTGCGATCCGATGAACCCGGCGCCTCCTGTTACCAGAACGCGCATGTTACTCCTTGGAACGGTAATCCATAACTATCAAGTTGGGTTACGGGCACAAGCCCTAACCCAACCTACAATACCTGCGTTGCCGCAGAATCGATCAGCCTCGCCAATCCTTCCTGCAGAGAAACCAGTGGCTCATATCCCAGAATCTCTCGAATTCTCGAGATATCCGCCACTGAATCTCGGACTTCGCCTGACCTCGCGTTTTGATGTACAGGCTCCAAATTCGTGCCCAGAATCCGATTGACCTCGACGACTAACTTGTTGACACTGGTACCTGATCCTGTTCCCACATTAAGAACCGTGCCGTTGAGCCGGGAGGGACTATCCGCTGCCAGCAGATTCGCCTGTACCGCGTCATCGACGTACACGAAATCTCGGATTTGTTCCCCGTCCCCAAAGAGAATAGGGGGCTCCCCGCTGGTCATTCGTTGAACGAAAATGGCGATGACGCCGGAATAGGGACTATCAGGATCCTGTCTGGGTCCGAAGACGTTGAAATACCGAAGCGTGACCGTGTCCAGACCTTTGCCCGCTGAGAAGGCTTTGAGATAGTACTCGCCTGCTACTTTGGTAGCCGCATACGGACTTAAGGCATCCGGCAGCATGGTCTCGGTGTGAGGCAATGTGGACTGCAGCCCGTACGCTGCTGCAGACCCGGCGAAAATCACTCGACGAACGCTGGCGTTTGACGCCGCCCAAAGGACATTCAACGTGGCGGTTGTCCCCGAAGCGTGGCATGCCAACGGATCGTCCAACGATCTCAGCACGGACGGGATTGCGGCAAGATGGAACACGATCTCGCAGCCCTGAACGGACTCCGTGGCTATCCGGGGATTGGCGAGGTCGCCTTCGATGAATCGGATGCGATCTCGTATCTGCGTGAGGTTCTCCGACCGTCCGGTGGATAGATTATCAACCACCGTCACGTGATCGCCCTGGCGTACCAGAGTCTCAGTCAGATGCGATCCGATGAAACCGGCGCCGCCTGTGACCAGGACTTTTCTTGCCACTCCTATCCTCTCGCGGGGTGGAAATCCTTGCCATTCTTGTATCCGTCAGGGTGCGCCTGGTGCCATTGCCACGCCGACATGATAATTTCCTCCAGATTGGGATACTCCGGTTTCCAACCCAATTCCTTGTGGGCAAGATCCGAAGATGCAACCAAGACAGCAGGATCTCCTGCCCGGCGTCCTTCCATGATCGCCGGAACATCCCGTCCGGTGACCTTTTTCGCTGCCTCGATGACTTCCAGCACCGTATCACCCTCGCTGTTGCCCAAATTATAGCAGCGCGCAGGGCGTTGGTCCAAATTCTTCAGAGCCAGTCGATGAGCCAACGACAGATCACGGATATGTACGTAGTCTCGGATGCAGCTTCCGTCCCTGGTGGGATAGTCTGTACCAAACACGTGAATCGCATCCCTCTGCCCCAGAGCGGCTGACAAGACCAATGGGATTAAATGAGTCTCATTGGCATGATCTTCCCCATATGTCTGATGCGCGCCTGCCGCATTGAAATAGCGGAAGGCATTGAATTTGAATCCATACGCCCTGTGATACCAGTACAGTATTTTCTCATACTGGAGTTTAGACTCACCGTAAGAATTGATGGGTTTCTTGGGATGATCCTCCGTGATAGGGACGGTTTCCGGTTCGCCGAATACTGCGGCAGTGGACGAAAATATCATCCGGCCGCATTTGTGCCGCCTCATGCCTTCCAGCAGAGCAATCCCGGCGACGACATTGTTGCTGAAAAACCGATACGGATCGCGCATGGACGCTTCGATCACCGTCTCTCCCGCCATGTGGATGACGCAGGTGATGGAATGTGTCGTGAAAATCCGATCTAACAGTCCAGCGTCGCCGCAATTGCCTTGGTAGAACAAGGCTCCCGGATCGACCGCCGCTCTGTGTCCCTGCGACAAATCATCGATGACGATGGTTTCCATGCCCGATGCCACCAGGTCAGTGACGATAGCACTTCCGATGTAGCCTGCCCCGCCCGTTACAAGAATTGCCATACTTCTCCCGCGTGTTAATGGTCAGATCGCCCTGGGAATCGGACGCCCCGACCCGTAGTAATCCAAGAACCACTCCAGAAACTTCCCCACCCCTTCTTCCAAAGAGACCTTTGGTTGGTAACCGGTATCCCGGGCAAGATCAGTGATGTCGGCAAGGGTGGACGGCAACTCCCCCGGCTGCATGGGCTTCGTTTCCACTACCGCCTGCTTCCCGAGTCCTTCCTCAATCAAATGAAGGAGATACGATAATTCCACTGGCTTTCCAGCGCCGATGTTGTATATCTTGAATGGCGACGGACTGCTTCCAGGGTCCGGACGGTCCCCCGACCATGCCTTATTCGGAGCCGGCGGATGCGTCATCACACCCAGAATCCCATCCACCACGTCGTCGATATAAGTGAAGTCCCGCAGCATTTTCCCATTGTTGAACAGAGTGACAGGTTCCTCGAGATAAATCGCACGGCTGAATTTGAACAGCGCCATGTCCGGTCGGTACCACGGACCGTAGGCGGTGAAAAACCTGAGTCCCGTAAGTGGCAGGTGAAATAGATGAGCGTAAGTATGTGCCAGCATTTCATTTGCCTTCTTGCTGGCGGCATATATTGAAATCGGGTGATCCACCGGATCGTGGACGGAGAATGGCATCCTGGCATTAAGCCCGTACACTGAGCTGGAAGATGCGAAGATGAGATGAGTGGCCCCGATTTGCCGCGTGGCGTCGAGGACGTTGAAGAACCCGATGATATTCGCATCCAGATACGCTCTGGGATTGATCAGTGAGTAACGAATCCCAGGCTGAGCCGCCAGGTGAACGACAGATGAGAATCGAGCATCTCGGTACAGATCGTGGACCGCGTTTTGATCCGCCAGATCGAGTTGGCAAAATCGGAATGACGAGTGCCTCTTCAGAATCGCCAGCCGTGATTCCTTTAAGGTGACATCGTAATACTCGCTCAGGTTGTCAACACCCACCACCGATTCGCCGTCGGAAAGCAGCCGATTCGCCAGATGGAATCCGATGAAGCCGGCGCATCCGGTGACGAGGATCGGGTCGGGTGGCTTGGTGGTCAATGTCGACATTTCTAAGAAAAACGTAGGGCGGTGCGGGGTGAGGACACCCTGCACCACATCAGAAGATGTTGGGCTACGGGCAAAGCCCTAACCTAACCTACAAGTATTCAACTCGGGCGCGAGGCTTGGTCAAAAGATGCCTCGTCACATTCCTGGTGTCGAATACCAACCGGGCATGTTGTAGCACCATGTCATAATCCACCCCCCGATGCCCGGTGCCGATGATTACCAGGTCTTGCAACGAGAGAAGGTTCCTGGTCAGTGGCTGGGACTCAGTTGCCCGGTCATCGATCGTCACGCGAGGGCAGTAGGGGTCATGATACTCGACCTGCGCGCCGCGTTGCTTGAGAAGACTGAAAATATCGATTATGGGCGACTCTCGAGTGTCGTCAATGTCTGCCTTGTAGGCTATACCCAGCAGGAGAATTCTGGCGTTCTTCAGCGACTTCCCCTCGTCATTCAGTAGTTCCATCGCCCGGTGGACGACCCATGCCGGCATCTGGGTGTTGACTTCAGTCGCCAATTCGATGAATCGTGTCTTATACTTCAGTGTCCGCATCTTCCAGGATAAGTAATTGGGGTCAACCGGAATGCAATGCCCTCCCAAGCCGGGTCCCGGATAGAATGGCATGAAGCCAAAAGGTTTGGTGCTGGCTGCCTCCACGATTTCCCACACATCGACATTCAACAAATGGCAGATGATCGCCAATTCGTTCGCCAGTCCGACATTGATCGAGCGGAAGCTATTCTCAAAGACCTTGACCAGCTCCGCCTCCGTGCTGGATGTCACCGGCACCACGGTAGTGACGAGCTCGCCGTAATAGGCACACGCAACTTCGGTGCATTCGGGAGTCACGCCACCGACTACCTTCGGTGTGTTTTCCAATCCGTGGGTCGGATTCCCCGGATCGATCCGTTCCGGACTGAAGGCCACGAAGACGTCCCTGCCTACAGTTAGCCCCTCATCTGCAACCATCGGCTCGAATAACTCCTTGGTTGTGCCAGGGTAGGTGGTGCTCTCCAGGACAATCAACATGCCGGAGTGGATCTGCGAACTGATCGATTCCAGGACGCGGAGGATGCAACCCATATCGGGATCGCCCGTCTTGTTCAACGGCGTGGGGACGGTGATAATCACCACGTCAGAGTCCCGAATCAGGGCATAGTCGTTGGTTGCCCGCAGCCTGCCTGACCGCACCAATTCCCCGATCGAATCCGATGACACATCACGAATGTAACTGACCCCCCGATTGATCTGGTCGATACGATCCGGATCGGTATCGACACCGATGACCGAGAATCCTTTCCGAGCCGTCAATTCCGCCATTGGCAGCCCCACATAGCCCAGCCCGATTATTGCCGTCGAGGCAGAGTGATCTTTCAAGCGCTTTTTGAGTATCCTCGCAGAGTCGGTGACCATTCGTTTCTTCCGTATGATTCTTGGTGACAATTCGCCACTACCTGGGGATATCAATTCCGTCCGATTTTCGAGTGATGCAGATCCAGGATTGTCTGTTCGGTTTCGGACACCATCCGTCTCAGGGAGAACAAATCTGTTGCCCTATGCAGATTGTACTGCCCCATGCGTTTTCTAAGGCCGCCGTCTTCGATTAGCTTGGTCAATCCAGCCGCCAGGGCATGCGCATCACCCACTGCCGTGATGATTCCGCCCTGGTCTCCGATCACATACCGGTTATCTCCCACATCGGTGGACACAACCGGGAGCTTTTTCATCATTGCCTCGACAAGGACGGTGGGCGAGCTTTCGTAATCCGAGGTGAACAGCAGGATGTCTATTGCTTCGTAGAATCTACCCATCTCCCGACACAAGCCGCTGAGGATGATGCGCTCAGAGTTCCGCAGTGACCGGTGCCGTTCGAGCACCCACTCTCCGTAATTTTCAAACGTCGGGGCAATATCGCCGACATGAAAAAACCAGACGTTTGCATACTTGGCAGTGAGGTGCTCGGCGACGTCGAAAAACAGGTCAAAGTTCTTCTGAGGTCGGATTCTGGCTGCCATCCCGATGACGATCGCATCGGAAGGTATGGAAAACCGCTGTCGAAGATCGCCTGGCGCCGTGATGTTCAAGAATCCAGGATCGAATCCGTTATGGATTACGCGGATTCTGTCAGATGCGACCTTCTTGGCTTCCATCAGGAATTTCCGACCGGCAATCGAGGGCGTGACGATTATGTCCGAGAGTCCGATAGTCCATCTTTCGAGATGCTTTCTCAAGCCTGGCAATGTGTAGTTGGTATTGCACTCGGATGCGATGATGCATGGCACCCCAGCCAGCCGACCACCCACGCGTCCCACCAGATTGTCAAATTCCAGCCAGCTATAGATAACTTGAATTCGGCGGCGGCGGCACAACTGCGCAAATCTCACAAAAATCCAGGGGTCATATCGGAATCGCTTGGTAGTCCTCCAGAGCGGAATTCCCAGTTTGGTATATTCCAAGTCAAGCTCCGACCGATCCGATAAGGTGCAAACCTCGGGGGAAATCTTAGTCCTGTCGAGATTCCGCAATAACGTGAGCATCTGCAATTGGGCGCCTGCATACGAGAGATTCGAAATCACAAAGAGAACGCGAAGCGTTTGACTGTCGGAATTCCGCATAATTTCTTTACTCGTTTCGGAGTCGTCGGTTGACCAAGCGCTGATATATCTCCAGGTGTCTGTCCACAATTTTGTCCCAGGTGAATTGGCGTGCCGCCGCCCTGGAACCTTCCGCCAGGCGGTTGTGAAGACCGTCGTTTTTCAACAGTCGGACGACGGCATCCGCAAAAAGGTCGGGATCACGTTGCTCCACGACCAATCCGGTCTGCTCGTGTTTGACGACGTCGCGACAGCCTTCCACGTCGAACACCACCTGAGGGACTCCGACCGTCATGGCATCTGCCAATGCCAGTGAGAATCCCTCGACCAGCGATGACGAGGCGTACACGTCGCTTCCCACCAGGAGCGAAGGATACTCGTCCCAGGTAAACGGAGGCGACAGGATGACGTTGTCCTCCACGCCCAATTCATCGACCAGAGGCTGAAGCCTGTCTGTATCCCTTCCCACGATCACGATCCGGACTTGAGGATATCCGGCGACGATGCGAGGCACTGCCCGCACCATGTCTGTGTAGCCCTTCTGAGGGTCGTTTCTGCCGACTAATATCACGACGCGACAGTTTTCAGGGATTGGGAACAACGACCGTATTGAAGGCACGTTTTGAAATCGGCTTGGATCGCTGCCGTGAGGCACGTCCCAAATTCGATCCGGCGGCGCCCCCAGCGATTCAAGCGTTTGCCGCAACGACGGAACGATAGCGAACAGCGCATCCACATGGTGTACCGCCCATCGAATCTTTCGATCGACTTTGGGGTCGAGCCGGAATCCGTGGTCGATCTCGGGAATGACCTGCAAATCCCCGCCCGGACAAGATACCACGATCGGTACCCTTAGAAGGCTGCGCAATCTCGCCGCGTAGTAGCCTGTGGAGTAGATTCCGTTGACATACAGTATGTCGAAATTCCGCCGTAATTTCTCCAACATCAAAAAAAAGGGACGTACCCTGGGAAACCGATGCACGGGGTAGTCTATTTTCCAGGAACGGATATCGCCCGGAATCCTCGGCACCAGTACTACGGGCAGGTGTCCGCGCTGTTGGAATCCTCGCGCCAGGTAGTGCAGAGAAAGCTCAGAGCCTCCTATTCTGGGTAGGAATGTGCCGGCGAATAGACAGATCCGAAGAGGATGCATAACAGACGTCTTACGAGGGGACCATTGATATGCCGTCATGCGGTCTTTTGTCGGAACAATTGTTGTGGCTGCGGTCAGGAGAAGACGCGCTACATCCAGAGTTTGCGTTGATCATTTCCAACCGCCATAGACCACAAATGATTTTGTTATCCCGGAGAATTTCTCTTCAAACAAGTCCGCATCGGGGAAGAGCCGCAAGAGTTCGTTCTTTCCCAATAGACGGATACTCTGAGCGTAACCTTTGGCTTTTTGATAGTCCGAGACTCTATTGAAACGACCCAAAGCAAAGTGTCTTAGCAGCCAAATCCTTATCTCTATAGGAAGAAATTGGAAAAACGGGAATACAAAGTGTGGTTCTAACGGAAAATACTTGTTTGGTGTCTGAACAAAATACCGCTTGCCGACCCTTCTCACCTCTTGCGCCATCTTGATCTGGTCTTCAAATCGATTCAAATGCTCTATCACTGAGTTCGAGAACACAATGTCGAAACTCCGATCTGGAAACGAGAGACTTCTGGCATCGCCAACCACGCTTGAAAAGTTCGGGAGCGACGCACGTGGCTGCGTCACGTTCAAGAGAACGAAGCGAATACCATGAACTGCTGAAAAATTCATGACCTCCCAGAATCTCTGCGTACCACCGACATCAAGTATGGATAGAGGTTTCTCCACCTTCGAGAGCAATGACAAGAACAGCGAGAACCTCCGTCTTCTCAGCTTTGAAGTGAGGCTTGATGGATCTTTGTTCTCTGTGACTCTCTTTATCAACATTGCTTTTTAACTCGTCATCTCAATCTGCTGTGATAGAAAGCATAGGATCAAACTGGAGGAGAAACGAGTATCTCTTCTTCGTGCAGGACAGGGGGAGCGACCTTCTGAGATTCCTGCTCCTGCCTGTATAGAGCAAACAACATGGCAACTGAAGGAAAGAACGGTGCCACAACAGTTGGATTGTAGAAGAAGGAATGATCACTTGTCAAATTGGATAGTGCCAATATGAGAATTTGAGCTCTACATCCTAATGACAAGCGTCTGGTCAGCTGAGACTTGGTATTTAGATAGATTCGACCGCAGTACCGCCAGAGAGAAACAAACAGCCAAATCATGACTACCAAGCCTACAATTCCCATGTCGCACAAGGTGGCGATATAGCCGCTGTGTGGAAAAACAAAATGCGCTTGACCTAACAAGTAAACGCCTGCACCATTGAATCCCTTCCCGAATAGAGGACTCTCCAGAAATGATTGTACTGCGGGAATCCATATTGCACTCAACCGCCCGGACAATAGTCGGTCAAGAGCAACTGCATTCCAAACAGTCGGTAGGTCCTGCGATGCACGAAGGCGCACCATTTCCGGCATAATCGAAATCGCTATGGCAAGGATGATCAACATGACCATTAGCTGAAACCGACCTCTTTTCCAGAAGAAGTAAAGGATCCCAACCACAAGACAGACGTATGCTACCCGTGCTAATGACACTGCGATTGCGAACCCAATTAGACCCAGCGCGATCCAGGACAGGAGTCTCAGAACGAAGTTCCAATGATGGAATCTCTGACCTGATATGGCAAGCACAAAGAAAAAACTCAAAGTGAACATGGTTCCCCAATTTACCTTGTGTCCGAGTACTGGGTTTGCCCATAGCAAATGTGTCCGGTTCACGGAAAATGAGGTTGTCATGGCAAATCCATGACTCAACCATTCAGCAAACAGAATGCCCCCTGCCACTAAGAGACCTGACAGGATAATGATGCTCAATAACGGGATCTGTTTGGAGCGAATAAAGTTGATTATGAGTATCAGCAGGATCACGTACTGCATCGGTTTAAGAAAGCGCGTCAGCCAATGCGTATTTTCCAGAAGGGGGACATGAGAGACATCTTGAAATCTCAAGAGAGCAATTCCCTGCAATAAGAAAATCAGCACCAGAGGAATGTAGAAAGGCTCGGCAAAGCGCAAATCACTTCCTCGGACGATCATTCTCAGGATCACGACAGTAATGATCGCGCCAAACAAGAGGTTGAAGGGATTAATACCCACAATTCCAAACATCTGCCGGGGCATCAGATTGGGGAACATCATGAAAAACACTATGAAGAACAGCCCGATACTGACGTTGACAAAACTGAGAATGCACAGCAATCCGGTTGCAAACAGAAAGATGACTTTTTGCACACTCAGGTTGATGATGAAATAGGCAGTGGCAGCCGACATCAGGACAAAGAATGCGAGCAACAGCAGATTCTGCGCTGACACTTCCCCTCGCCTGTCGCTGAGCATATTCAATGTAAACCTACCAAGTGCGGGAAAATCCTAAAGCCGACACCCTAAATCCGAAATTCGAAACTCCAAATCCGAAATAATCTCCAAATCACAAGCACCAAATCCCAAAGAAATCCTAAATCCGAGACAAATCAGAAATTCAAAGTCCCAAGCTCATTTATGTGCTGTCAGGTGTTCCCACCTGACAGCTTAACAGCCTGGATTCCCGCTTTGCGCCATAGGCTGACAAGTCGCGGGAATGACACCATGGCATTCAACATTCAACATCTTCTTCCTGGGCTAAGTCCAGTAGTGATGCCGATACTGAAGGTAATATTCCGCTGTCCGGCGGATGCCGTCGAGCAAAGAAACCTGCGGCTCGAAGCCAAGTTCGTGCCTCGCCTTGGTGATGTCGGTTACGTAATCTCCGGTCTCGTTCTTTTCGTAGTTGGGGGGCCAGGGTACGTATTCCACCTTTCCGGAACCCACGACGTCCACTACGGTCTTTGCCATGTCGCCGAATGATGTGCCGATGCCGCTTCCCAGATTGAAAACCTGCCCGGACGAGCCGGGTAACGCTGCCGCCAGAATCATAGCTTCCACCATATCGTCCACGTACACGTAATCCCGCAATTGGGACCCGTCGCCGAAGATTTTGATCGTTCGATCTTCCATTGCCAGACGGATGAACCAGCCGACGATCGAATACTTGGAATGCTTCATCTGCTGCCGTGGACCGTAAGGATTGGCAATCCTGAAGGACACGGTGTGGAGCCCGAAATTCATATGGTAAATGAGGCAGTACTGCTCCGATGCCGCTTTGTGAATTCCGTACAGGGACCGTGGTCGATTCGGAGTACTCTCTTTGACCGGACTTTCCTTTGGGTCGATGGCTCCGAATTGGAGCCGGGAACTTGAGAAAATGAACCGCGCATCGGGATTGTGATGACGGCACGCCTCCAACATCACCAGCGTGGATCCGCAGTGCATGTCGAGATCGTTCAAGGGATCATTGAAGGAATCGATGTAACTGACCTGAGCCGCAAAATGGAACACAACCTTTTGGTCCTTGACCAGCGAATCCATCAATACCTTATCCCTGGCGTCGGCAATATGCACCGCTATCTTGTCACGGATGTCCGCCACATTGAATTCGTTGCCGCCGTATTCCGGGAACATGGCATCCACCAGCGTGACTTTCGCCCCCAGACCCGTCAGTCGGAGCGCAAGGTTACTGCCAAGAAATCCCATACCTCCGGTAATCAAAATCTTGCTGTCTGCGAAGTATTCTCTCAGATCCATCATAGGTTTTCTGCCAATCGGGAGTAAGCTCAGACCTGCAGGCAAATTTATCATTTAATTTAAGAAAATATTTCCCCAATGTCAAGGCTATTCTTCCACACGATCCCCGTCTTTTTGTCCTTGACAAAATCCTCACAAATTCCTATATTGATTTATTTTCCAGACTCCTATCCCGTTGTGACACTGGCAAGGGAATCCGAACAGACGATTGACCCATCTCGTAACTATCTTCATTGACGGGCTAAAGCCCGAAAGCCTGCCCCACATGCCGTTCCTGGCGTCCTTGCCTTATCAAGGACGCATGAAGACCGTTCTGGGATACTCCGTGGCATGCCACGCCTCGATGTACACCGGATTATATCCCGACCGTCACCACCTGTGGTTCATTTGGCGGTACGGTCCCGGATCGTCCCCCCATCGCTGGTTGCGTTTCATGCCGATTCCGGGAATCTTGAACCATCTGCCCGCGAAGTATTTTTTGACCAAGACCGCGCGCCTGTTCCATCGACCCACTGCGTTGTTCGGGATTCCTTACATCGTGCATCTTCCTGTCAAATACTGGAAATTGCTCGACGTCGCCGAGAAGAAATTCTGGACCGAGCCTAATTACCTTGACACTGCCCCGACTTTATTCGACCGTTTGCGTGCTTCCCGCCTGGATTTCGAAGTCGTCGGGATGGTCAAAGGCGCTTCCGACACCGCTGAGTTGATTGACAAGCATCGGTTCGATGAGGCAAAACCCTGGACCTATCTTTTCTTAGGAGATGTGGATGGTCTGTCGCATCGTCATACTCAGTCCTCGCCCACAGTGGTTTCCGAATTGACCCGCTTCGATCAGATACTCGAGCGAACGGTCACCATGCTCAGGGACAAACACCCTGAACTTCAAATCCTGGCGTTTTCCGACCACGGTCATATCTCGGTCACACGCAAGGTTGACCCGTATCAGCATTTTCGTCTGCACGGCGACGACCTGAACCGCTATTTGCACGTGATTGACGCCAATTTCCTCCGGATGTGGTTCGAAACGTCCGAACAGGAAATCCGCGCCAAGGAGGTCCTGGCGCGCCTCGAAGGAGGCTGGATCCTGTTCGAGGATGAAATGCTCAAGTACCATGTCGTGATGCCGGACAATCGGTTCGGAGATCTAGTTTTCTATCTTGACGAACCCGCCGTATTCTCCCGGACCATCTGGGGTTGGAGTCGTTCGATTCAATCCATGCACGGCTATCTCCCCGACCATTCGGGAATGGATGGCTTCATAGCGTCGAACCGTCCGTTCGACACGTCGAAATCCGTTGAACTGGTGGACATCATGCCCTCGCACTTGAGCGCTCTTAGTCTGCCAATTCCCGAAGGTCTGGACGGAAGGGAGATCTGGACATGACCGGAAATCCCGCGCACGTTAGGACTTATCGAGGTGCCCCGGTGGTGCGATACACGGCTCATGCTGATCCAAGAGTGGAGGAGCTGGTACGGAAACATCTGGATCGGATCGTGGACGCCGTGTCCAGTCGTATTGCGCCGAAAGCCATGGTTCTGACAGGCAGTTTCGGCAGGGGCGAGGGCTCGGCAAGGATCGACTCGGATCGTGTGCAGGTGATCAGCGATTATGAAGTGGCTGTGGTCACCTGGAAAGCCTGGAAGCGGGATCAGATCGTCAGGCTGTCGGAAAAGCTCTCCAAGGAGCTGGATGTGGAAGTATCCTTATTCTGGGTGACCCCGGGCAGAGTCAAGCACAATCGGATGAAGAACTTGTCGTTTGGGAATCCCAAGCCCACACGCTTCATGTACGACTTCAAAGCCGGTTCGACTGTGCTCTACGGATATGTCAATCTGTGGAAGAATCGGCTGACGCCCAGCGACATTCCTCCCTGGGAAGGTCTTCGGATGATTTTCAATCGATTGGGGGAATTCTTGTTCCAGGTTGACCGCGAAGGATTTCGACGCTGGGTCGAAGGACGCGACAATGGTGAATCGCTTCCGATTCCAAAATCCTTGTTGAGCGCGATGAATGCACTGCTGGTCGCCTCCGGTCAATTTGAGCCATCCACCGGGAACCGGCTGCGTAGCTTTCTCACTCACAATGCATTCGATGTCAACCTTGACGGATTGCCGGAAGCACTGAAAAACGCCGCAGATCACAGGGTACATGGCGTACCCTGGCTTGGTGTCCCGTTGAGCACATATCGGCGATTCGTCTTCGATTCCCTGAGGATCCTTCTGCAAGAGACATTCGAATTCCGTTTGGACGACATGGCGGGCTTCCCGAGTGGCTTCCATCCGGGCAAGAAATTCCAGTGTGTGGCAGTTCAATATGAGGCGGGTTGGCTGCCGGTCAACCAGATCGCTTTCGAGAGAATGATACAAACGCTGAAACTGCGAAGGGCGGGATTGGGTCACGAGCTCCGTCGGTTCAAGAATAACGAACTTCTCCCGTCTATCGTGATGCAATCCCTGATTCCGGGAATGGTGCTTCTCAGCGAGAATGGCTCGTTGAAATCAATCCTGGACGGATTCGAGCCATCCGGCTTTTCGCTTGATGATATCGTGACCCAGTATAGCGACGACTGGGATCGATGGGATGCTATCCGCCATCTGATATATCCACTATGGAAAACCATCTGCTGATTACCAAATCGAAAACGACCATCATTGGTCAAGAAATCTCAAGAAATATAAGAAAATGCCAGCAAGAACCGTACTGCAAATCCTGAATGGCGAAGTCTTCAGCGGCGTTGAGCAAGCCCTGATCACCATATGTCGTCATTTGGATCCGGCACGCTATCGTCCCCACATAGTCACTCTGTTCGAGGGTCTCACCGCACAGCGCGCCCGAAATCTGGGTTTCGCGGTGGATGTGGTGCCTATGAGCTCCCGCTGGGACCTGAGGGTAGTCAAAGTCATCCGCCAGATTGCCCGTAGTCAGGATGCCGTGATACTCCATGCCCACACGGTACGCAGTCATATGGTGGGGGCCTTTGCAGCTCGGAGCCTCCACATTCCCGTAGTCGTGCACATCCAAAGCCCCGCCATCGAGGAATCAGAGCGTGGTCTCAAGAATCGATGGAATGCGTTCGTTGAATCCCGCCTCCAGAAACGAACAGACCGATACGTGATCGTGGCGCACAGTCTGAAGCGGCATTTGTCAAAAAAGGGAATTCCAGACCAGAAGATCGTTGTCTTGTATAATGCAGTTGATGTGGAAGGCGTACTGGAGAGATCTCCAGGTTTGCGTCCGTCAATCAGGGAGCGCTTGGGATTGGGCTCGGAGGTCAAATTGATTGGAATGGTGGCGATGTTCCGTGACCGCAAGGGAGCTCAGGACCTTCTTCCGGCGATAAAGATGTTGGGAGATGGACCGGCGCCCCATCATCTGGTGATGATCGGCGCAGGCGAGAAACTGCCAAACAGCGGGAATTACATTGACCTGTTGAAACAAATGACCTATGATCTGGGAATCGGTGATTGCGTCACCTTTGTCGGATTCCAGGAAAACCCGTTGCAGTGGATCCGAGAGCTGGACGTGTTTGTACTACCGTCCAGGTTCGGTGAGGGACTTCCCCTGGTCATTCTGGAAGCGATGGCGTTGGGTGTTCCCGTGATCGCCACTCCGGTGGAAGGTACTCCCGAAGCCATCACAGATCAGGTATCCGGCGTGCTGCCTCCCGTCGAAAACCCACGTGCTCTGGCGGACTCCATCGCACTATTGCTTGCAGACGCGGAATTGGGCAAGCGACTGGCGCAAGAAGCTTCCAAAGTAGTTCGAGAACGGTTTGACGCGCCGGTACAAGCCCTTGGAATGATGGAGATATACGACGAGTTGCTACGTTGATACCTGGCTCTATTTCCTGGTGAGCACCGCGATCGTTCTGATTTCCCCCAACTCCGCTGTATTAGTCGTCATTCCCCGAATCGTCGCATCTCGTAACCACGGCACCTGAGCCAACAGCTCTCTGGTCGTATCGAAATCCTCCTTCTCGTGCCCCTCATAGATCATCGTCGTCCACGGCAGCTCGCCGACTCCCTTCGGGAAACCAATATGCTTCTTTGCCGCAAGGTAAAACAGGATGCAATTGGATTTCGACGCCACGTGGGGCGGCAGGTCTTTCATAAAATCCGTGTCATCGGAAATCTGCTTCCCGACAATCTCTACCCTGGTCATTCCCAACGCCGATTGCAATTCTCTCGCTACCTCTGCCACCTCCGGCAAGTCCCACCCGACGCCCCAATAGGCGCCCTCGACCAACGAGTGATACAACATCATGCCGGCGTTGCAGCATACATCAAACACTGCTGCATCGCGCAGGTCAACGCCTGCTGTATCAAGCAGTTCCTTGATAATCGTCCACCGTCTGCCCGTGTCGCGCCTCCCCTGGTCAATTCCCGGGATCGACTGATATAGGAATCTGCCTCCCAAAAGTGCCGCCTCGGTTCCGAAATGTAGAGTCTTCTTGTGCTGTGCCGCAATCTTCTTCAAATAGTGCGTTTCGTTCCGGAATATGAAGGTCTGGAAATCAACATAATACAGCCTGTCGTCGTCCGCGCTCCGAATCAGATTTCCATTGCAGTCCGGAGGCGAAAAATCGACATGAGTCTGCCAGGATTGGATCGCGGGGATAATATCATTTTCTCCCAGAACCTCCGTCAACTGTCCGACAAACCTGGTACAATCGCCGTCCTGCAGCCCCTTTGAATCTATGTGCTGGATCACGAATCCGGTGAGCTCCTGTGTCGGAGTCTTGATGTAAGTGACATCATAGACGCGAGGACCTATCTTCCGTTGATACAGGTAATTCGCAACGCGGATGAGTTGGGGGATAGTCATATCCCAGAACGGATGGGACGGGTGTTTGGTGTACTTCTGGCTGACGTATTTGGCGGTTTCCGGCGGCTCGAAGGACTTGAGAATTTTCAAACCCACTTGGTGGGGGTAGTTCGACCTAAGAAACGGAAATACTGCATCCAGCCCATCCTGAGGCGGCATATAGATTGTCCATCTTCCTGCAACAAAGCTGAGTCCGGAATGTTCCAAAAATCGGGTCAAATCCATGTCGCTTTCGCAGTGCGGGATGGTTGCCTCGAACTTGAGGTACTGCTGGTTCCCCCAACTCCTTGAAAAGACGCTGCTCGACCTGTTGGAAAACAAGGTCCCGCGTCTCACAGCTGTTATGTAAACGCGGGTCTGTCTAACGCTCCGGCGCATGGAATCCCGGATCCACGCTGCAGGCTTGTATAGCAAATCATGACTCTTGACGAATGACTTGAATCCCAATGCCCGTTTTCCCTTCCTGCGCTCCTGCTCAGAAAATCGCCGCTCCGTCCAAGTCCTTCGGCAGCTCGACGTCCAGCGCCGACAAAATAGACGGAGCCAGCTCCACTAATTGCGGTCTTTCCACCGATAATTGCCGCCCGCGCACCAACAACGCCGCATCATGAAACGTATGCGTCCCCACCAAATCGCCTTTGAACGTCAGCATTCCAGGTTTGACATTGCCCTTCATATCGAACCCGTCATACGGTATCGCCATCAAATCCGGCGCCATCGGTAATTGATCTCCATGATATAGCTTATCACCCCGGATCGTTTCTTTGATGATTCGTTCGCCATTACCATCATCTTTCAACCTGGGCAGCCATTCCTCCAATTCCTCAAGTATTTCCTCGCGCTGCGTGCCAATCTCCACGGTTCCTTTTGCTTCCCGACCCTTCTGATTCACAAAAATTCGGCCGGGGATCAGACTGTAGGCTCGGGTTTCCGGCAGCATGTCCGCCACAGACTTCGCGTCGGGCTTCAGTACCAGAAATCCCTTTTCCTCCAGCGCCTGATTCAGGTATACTTCTTTCTTGACCGAGCAAAATCCATGGTCTGACAACACGATGACCTCATCGCCATCCCGCGCTATTCCCAGAAGCTGACCGATCACCCCGTCCACGCGGTGGTAAAAATTCAAAAAACGCGAAGCCCAGGTCGGATCGTCGGTTTCGTATTGCTCCCAAAAGAAGTGGTTGATCCGGTCGGTCTCCATGATGTGCAATTGAAAGAAATCCCAATCGATTTGCTTCATCAAGTATTGCGAAATTTCCAGACGCTTGTTCAGTGTATAATACAAGTCATCGAAAAATGCGTCCCTGTCTTTTCGAGCCTGCCACGCGTCCACGTCGATTCGGTATCCTCGAGCCCGAATCGCCGGCATCAGACTCGCAGGGTACACTGCCTTTTCGATGTCCGGTGACAAAAAGCAGCCGATCAGGACGCCATTGACCTGACGAGGCGGATAGGTCACCGGTACGTTGATCACGATGACCTTTTTTCCGTTCCGACTCAGGATTTCCCACAATGTCTCGGAGGTCATATTCCTGGAATTGGGGATAATGATGTTGAACGGATTGGGCGTCCGATCCACAAAGCCGAAAATGCCGTGTTTTCCGGGATTCTTGCCGGTCATATAGGTAGCCCATGCCACCGATGAAATGCAAGGTTGGACGCTGTCCATCTGCGAGAAAGCCCCCTGCTCTGACAGAGATTTCAGCGTCGGAAAATCCCCCGCCTCGATATGTTTCTTCAGAAAGGTGTACGGGGTGCCGTCAATTCCGATGACCAGCACACGCTTCTTCTTGCGTAGCAGCGACATACCTTTTCGAATTTTGAATGTTGAATTCTACAGCGTCATTCCCGCGAAGACAGGAAGCCGGCAAAGTCATTGCGAGCGAAGCGAAGCAATCTCAGCTTCGAATTTCGGATTTGGAAATTGTTTGGTGTTTGGTGCTTGGAACTTGGACTTTCCTTAAAGATACCCCAACGCCCGTAGTCTCTCCTCGATCTTTTTCTCTTCCTCCGGTGAATAATCACTTTGCTCCCCGGAAATATATCCCATTTCTTCTAACTTCGTCAAGATTTTCTGCAGGCTCTGTTCCGCAGTCTCCTTGTCGGTTTCGCAAATCACTTCAGGATCATCCGGAGGTTCATACGGATCCGACACGCCAGTGAAATTCGGAAGCTCGCCCGCCATGGCTTTCTTGTAAAGCCCCTTCACATCGCGTTCAGCCAGCACCTCTAACGGACACGACATATAGACTTCCACGAAATTCCCGATCAGCCTGCGATTTTCGTTCCGGATCGCCTTGTAAGGGGAAATCGCCGCGCCGATCGCAATCACTCCGTTTCGGGTCAGCAAGCTGCACACAAACCCGATCCGCCGGATATTGGTATCCCGATCTTCTTTGGAAAAACCCAATCCTTTGGATAAATTCTGCCGAACCACATCGCCGTCTAATAGTTCGACCTTGCATCCCCGTCGAATCAACTGCTCTTGCAGCATTTCGGCGATGGTTGTCTTGCCCGACCCTGACAACCCTGTGAACCAAACCGTAAAACCCGTATCTTTCATTCTGTAATGCCTTTCATATCTATTTCCAGATGCTGTCATTGCGAGCGAACCGAAGCAACCTGGTGCCGTCAGGTGTCCTCACCTGGCGGAATTCATTCTTAATTCCTAATTCTTAATTCGTAATTGCTAATTGTTTCCCTTGCATATCTTCCGGAACTGGTCGCCCCAACGCCTTCAAAATCGTGGGCGCCACGTCCATAATATGAACATTTGTCAACTGCTTTCCTCTGGGGATTCCTGGACCCAACGCCCCGAATATCCCATATTGCGCATGGTTGGCATCATCGGGACCGGTGTCGTTTTCAAAGGTCCAAATCTGAGGATTCCCCACTGTCCCCACCGACCGCCAATCCAAATCCCCAAAATAAATCAGCAAATCCGGTGCAATCCCATTCACCACCGGGTAAATATCTTCCGGTCGGAATACTTTAGTGCCAATCGGTTTCCCTAGGTGATTCGGGATGGCTTCAATCCGCTGAATTAATTCCGTGCGCACTTTTTCATAGTCTTGAACGGGAATTATTCCTTCCGGTTCCCTGCCTTTCACGTTCAGGAACAGCCTACCGTAATATCCGCCACTGCCCCAGGCTTTGGTCTTCCCCCATTCCACCAGGGTGGTTTTGAAATTGGTCGGGGTCTTTGGGGTTTCTTTCAACGTCAAATACCCTTCCCGGATCAACCAATCATTCAAACAGATTCCCCCATCCATCGTTTTCGCCCCATGGTCGGACACCACCATAAACATAGTAAGGTCGTCCAATCGGTTCAGGACTTTCCCCATCTCTCGGTCGATGGTTTTATAATAATCGAAAATCGCATGTTCGTAAGGATTCCCTTTGACATATTTGGGATGGTCGGGTTCCATGAAGCTCCAAAACCCATGATGCACCCTATCCGGACCCATTTCCACCACCATAAAGAAATCCCATTCCCGCGTATCCAACAAATAATGCACCGTTTTCATCCGCTCTTCGGTCATCTGGTACAATTCTTTCAGCAAGCGGTCTTTATCATTGGTGCGGAATTCATCGGTATCAAGGATATAATTGATGCCGTGGTCGATTAATTCCTGCTTCAAGGTTTTGGGGTAAGTGAAATCGACCGAAGTATCCGGCGTCATAAAGCACGAAATCAATTCGCCATTGATGGGTTTGGTGGGATAGGTTCCCGGCACTCCGACCACGATCGAGCGCTTATTGGCTCGTGACAAATAATCCCACACCGTGGGCTCTTTGAACACCAACGCATTGGCATACATCATTTCGTCATAAGTATAATTCTTCCGATTCCGGAATCCATACACTCCCAAGCGCCCGGGGTCTTTGGACGTCATCATACACATCCACGCCGGCACCGTAATGGCAGGCGTCACAGATTGCATTTTCCCCCACACGCCTTCAGTCATCAACCGCTTGAAATTCGGCAAATCATCAATCCACCGTTCAAACACCAACTGCGGTGTCATGCAATCCAAGCCAAGGACAAATACTTTTTCCATTTGATACTCTAGAGTCTGTGCTGTCAGGTGTCCTCACCTGACAGCCGATGCCATGTTTTAGGTGCCGTCAGGTGTCCCCACCTGACGGAATAATTCTGTTTGTGCTGTCTTGTCTCCCGTTGATTGTGTGTCAGGTTTCTCTTTCTTTGTGCTGTCAGGTGTCCTCAGACTGTCCAAGAATTCCCCAAACCGTGCTGTCAGGTGTCCCCACCTGACAGCAAAAACAATTACTTACAACTGTCGAATATCTCCAAAATCAGTCAATTTTTGCATTTTCGGACAGTCTGTCCTCACCTGACAGCCAATCCCATGTTTTCGTCAAAACAGGATGGGAGTTATCTGAATGCCAGAATTTAGCGCTTGACCATTCCCAGTCAGTGATTTCTTCGACTAAGCCTTTTCGAAGTGGATTTTCGTGCATATATTTCAATTTGATGCTGAATTGCTTTTCGGAATTAATCACTAAGTCATCAAAACGATACATCCAAATCGGACCATGATTAGGAAAAATCCATCGCGCCGTAAGTGATTTGAATGAGCGCATGAATTCTGAGAGTTGTTTCCCGCCATTCTTACATCCAACAAATAGATGGACATGTGTAGGCATAATCACATAGCCCATCAAAGCATCGGCTTTAGCAGGAAACAATTCGAACAATTGCTTTTGAATCTTGTCCCTTATTTGATGCGTATTGAACATGGGATTCCAGTCCTTTAATGTTGAAGTCACAAAGAACAGCGAGGGATTAATTGTTAGGCTTCGATTTCTTTTTCCCATTGTCAATCTTTTGCAAAAGTGGTGCCATCAAGTGTCTGTTTAGTCTGTGCTGTCAGGTGTCCCCACCTGACGGAATAAAATTGTTTGTGCTGTCAGGTGTCCTCACCTGACAGCACCTTGAATGGCTCTGGCAATGCGCCAGTCTTCCCTTCACTAGTTTCGCTTCTTACTTTAACATCGGCTTGAGCCTTTGGCACCACATCTACAATGTAGTCACAGAGTACTTTGTTGTTGACATAGAGAATGAACTTTAGCAATCCGGGTTCAGGTATGATAATTCCACCAATTTGAAAAATCAACCTTGCCCTTGGAAATTCTAAGAAGTTTAGCTCCGATGGAACAGCAAGTATCTCGTTTTCGTTATTAAGGACTTTCAATTGGACCTGGTACTTCCTTTTATCCTTGGGATCCTTTTCAAAACATCCAAAGACAGTTATGAAGGGATAGGCGAGAGGGAAAGTTGTGACATTGAACTGCTCGATGATGCTGAAGACAGTTATGTTATTTGACTCTCGATCCTGTGCTGTCCCATGAGCGCACAAGAAGATCTTCGACCTAACCATTTCTTTTCTCCTTTGTTACTAAGGGTTTACCCTGATCAATTATGGTCTGTGTGGAGGTGTCGGCTCGGCTTGGAGTAACCAGTGTTGCCTTCTGTATCCCTTTGGCGTAAAAGGTGGGAAATCTCGTGCTCTTGCAAATACTGACCAGCTCCTCAAACCACCCGATTTCGCATTGTCTGACTTTGTCTAAGAAGTCCTTTGCTAATTCATATTCATCCATGGCATCCTTTTGGCAAATTGCGATCATGACAGCATATAGGGTTATCAGATCATCAAGCTCCTTCGGGACATCATGTATCGCTTCTTCAAAGATTCCTATCAATTCTCTTACGCTCGATTTTAAAGCCAGCTGGAGTAAGGTCTCCTCTTTCGCAAAGTGCTTATAAAGGTATGCTGGAGTGTTCGACAGCATATACCATTGACGCAGATTGTCATAATCTAAAGCTCTTATTTTCATTTTGTTACTCTGTAGTATTTAATATTCTTCGAGTATTCGCAATAGGTTGCTAAATGGATCACTTCAGAGTATTTTCCCCATTTGCTAACCACCATCGGGATCTTTACACAGGAGTCAGGTTCTGATACGACGATAGCAGAGTGCTCTATATCTCCATCATCGCCAAAATAGAGTGCAATATCACCAGCTAATACATCTTGAAGAGCGATTTCGTGATATTCATCGTCAGGAATTATTTTTCTCATTATTTCGTTTCCATCATCGATTGCTGTGCGCCTTGCTCCAAATACCAGTCCATGACAATTATAGACTGCATTTGGTTCAGTGCGCTTTTTCTTGTCAGGATATTTTCTCTCCAGATCCGCAAATTCCGATTTCTCCAGAAGAGTGAGGAATCCAGACTGGCAATTATCGACATTATTTCCCTTTCTTGTTTGAAGAGAAATGCTTCTTTTGGGTGTGTCGTACGGCGTCATAATTATGCCCATAACCGCTCCTCAAATTGATTTATTGCTATCAGGTGGGGACGCCTGACAGCACCTCATTTTAATTCCATCAACACTTTCGCCACTTCCGGTCGAGTGAATTCCACCGGAGGCAATTGTCCGGCGCGAAGCATTTCCCGGACTTTGGTGCCGGATAGGAAGACATGCTGTTCTTTCCCATGCGGGCAGGTTTTCACACTTGCCATGTTCCCGCAAGCTTTGCAATAAAAAGCATGTTCGAAAAACAGCGGTGTGATTCCCAGTTTCTCTTTGTCGAAATTATCGAAAATGTAATGTGCATCATAAGTGCCGTAATAATTCCCCACGCCGGCATGGTCACGTCCCACGATGAAATGCGTGCAGCCATAATTCTTACGGACGATGGCATGGAAAATCGCTTCCTTGGGTCCGGCATAGCGCATATTCGCTGGGTTCACCGCCAACATCACCCTATCCTTCGGGTAATAATGCTCCATCAATATTTCGTAACACCGCATCCGCACTTCCGCCGAAATATCATCGCTTTTGGTCTCGCCCACAATGGGATGAATCAACAACCCATCCACGATTTCCATCGCGCATTTCTGCAAATATTCATGGGCGCGATGAATCGGATTCCGAGTCTGAAATCCCACCACCGTTTTCCACTTTCGCTCGTCGAAGGCTTGCCGGGTTTCTGCCGGGTCCAACCGGTATTTCAAGAACTGCTGCGGCTTCCGTCGTTCCAATAGCGTAATTTTCCCACCCAATAAAATATCACTCTGCCCATACACCACCGCCACCCCGGGATGATTCTCATCCTCCGTCAGAAATATTTCCCGTGCTAATTCCTTTTTATCATAAGGGTATTTCTCTTCTAAATGCAATATTCCCAATAGTCGCTGGCTTTCATCCTTTAGCACTACATCCGAACCCTCTTTCAGGTTCCCGGCTTTCTCCGGTGTGGTCGAAAGCACAATTGGCAGCGTCCAGGGCAACCCGTTTGTCAAATGTCCGGCACGTACTACGGAATCGTAGGTGCTTTTATCCATGAATCCTTCCAACGGTGAGAAGGCTCCAATCGCTATCATTTCTAAATCGGATTGTTCCCAAGCATTCAAAGTCAAAGATTTCAATAGGTTTGGCTGCTGGGTGGGGACACCCTGCAGCACTTTTTTGGAGATTGCTTCGCTTCGCTCGCAATGACGTTGCTCCCGGGTAGGGGCACCCTGCAGCGCATCAGTGTCGCTGTCGTCCCGAACTTTACCGTCGCGGTCATTCTGAACGAAGCGAAGAATCTCGTCCTTGATTTTGGGGGAAGCAATACGGTTAATCAGCTTCCCGCCGTGGGGTTCCAGACTCATTTTGTTCCTTTTCACTGCTGTGTAGTGTCAGGTGGGGACACCTGACACCACATCAAGTGACATTTTGAGATTAGTGCTCCACCTTGATGGTGATGGAATTGACGTATTTTCCGGACTCCATACGGCACACATAATCGCCGGAAGGGACCTCCGAGGCATCCCACACCAAGCTATAATATCCGCCTGGCTGCAAGCCGTTCTTTAGTACTTTGAGCAACCCGCGGCCTCGAAGATAGACTGCAATCATGACGTAGGTCTCGATAGGTAGACTATACCAGATGGTCGTGGCGGAATGAGCCGGATTCGGATAGTTCTGGGACAGGGAATATTCCACGGGCATCGGCAGCTCCAATGCTGCCACATCGGACCACGGGACTCGGACTTTCACATCGTTCGAGAATCCGGTCTCCCGGAGATCGGCGTCCAATGCCGTCACCCGGAAATGATGATTGCCGTATGCCAAATTCGTGAGTTCGACTTGATTATGGACTGTGGTTCCCAGCAGTGAAGTGGAATCAGCACTATACCCATGGTAGATATTATACGCCGGAAAGTCTTGTGAACCAAAGACGTTGTACGTCAGTATAGCCATCTTGGCGTCAGGATTCTGCTCCACTACCAGATATGGGACTTTTGCTTGCCCCTGCCAATCCGACCGGAATGCCCGGTAAGTCTTATATCGATTCTTGCCGAAATCCATCTGGAATTCCACGTCGCCGGCGGGAGTGACCTCTGTGATACGCACCTCGTTGTCCTCCCAGAAACTGCCACCCCAATTGATCAGAGAGTTACCGTTCGGCAGCCGCTGGATACTGCCCTGGTGGCTGTCTTTGACCCGCGACTCGTAGCGGCATTCCCAGACCAAAGTCGCCGTCTTTGCCCTTTCGTCGATCTGGTACTCAACTGCACGCGGGATAGGCGGGACGTGATTATTGCCGTTGTCGAACACGAGGTAATTGTCTCCGAGTCGCCGAAAATCATGCTGGAAAGTGAAGCCCTCCAACGGATCATTGACGAACCGGAATTGGTTGTTCCGGCACAGCTTTCCTCCCAGCCGCCAGATGATCTCACCGGTAATCCGGGAAATCTTGGTGCATTCGTCCAGATTGCGGCATGAAATCAGCAGATTCCCGTCCGTGTCGACATCTATGGAGTTGCAGTGAGCGTAATCCAGCCAACTGTCAGCGATGTGCACGCTGTCGGTGGCATCCGCAATTGGTAAGTAGTCCCAACTTCTCCACTCAAAAACGACCTGCCGATTCAGATCCAATTCCTGAATCACGAATCCTTCCACAACCGTGTTGACTTTGCCGCCGGGCATCGACTGACTCAAATCGAACCGCTCCCGATCATAGGACAACATCAGCACGTGCCCGTTATTCAGGTATCGGAATTCGTGCCCGTCGGCTTCGTAACCAACCATGGAAAACGAATCCACCACAGAATAGGCAGCGTCCATTATGTAGTAGAGCTTGGTGGCAGTCCAGTAATATGCCAGATTCCCATTCCACAGTATCTCGAGATTTCCGTATGGGTCGAAATCGCGTTGATAATATGCCACTTTGCCGTTATCATCCAGGATGACCATGTAGGACATTGAAGTGCCACGATCCGGATAGACAAAAGGTGCAAAGAACAAATATCCGGGCGACGGATTGTTCCTGGTGATGTTGATCGGCACGAAATCCGTGGGCAGAGATACTTTTCCGGACCTGGTCTTATCGGAGATCTTCTCCTTGGTGTACATGTCCTTGCTCACGTAGTAATTCGTGTACCAGACTTCTTCCGGCTTCATGATCGGTTTGGTCTTCGGCGATACGTAGAAGGTATACTGGATCGGCGGTACTAATGCACCGGTCGACGTCTTCCATCCTTTGCTGACGGTGACAGTTACTGTGTCACCCGGAGCGAAAGGACTCTGGGGACAGAAGACCACGGTGGTACGGTCGGAATCAAGATACAGCCGCCCGGGATGGTCGCCACTCTTCGATCCCGTCACTTTGATCCATCGGGCATCGACACTGCTCTTCTGGTCAAGAGCTTTCCCCGGTCGCAAGATAATCCGCGTTTGTCTTGAGACCAGCGACGCTCCAGGCAACGGCGACAGATATTGATATCCCAATCGGTCATGCGTGCTGGGAACAGATTGAGCGGAGACTACAGAGAGCAAGATCGTCAAATGAACCACACCCAACTCGAATTTGCACGTCCTGGAGAAAAGCCTTCTTTGCATCACCGCCGCCCGTGCTATGTTCTCACCGATTTCCATTTAGCCGAATTCTCTGTGGACCATGAAAGCTTCCGCGAACAGAAATCCCGCTTCCGAGCCCCTCACCTTTGCCAGGGCTTTCAACACTTCCCGAGATCTTGGATGCGGATCAGACCTGGTTTCGGATCGATAGCTTTCCATCGCCAGAAGCTTCTTTTCAAGGTCTGGTTCGGTCACTTCCACATAGAGATTCGGTTCCCATCCGGTCGGTCTCAAATAACCGGTGCTGCTGGGCACTTCGCCGCATAGTATCGAGATGTGCTTGTCGATGGCGGGTCTAGCAGCCACCACGGCTGCTTCATGACAAATTCGATGGTCGATATTCGTGCAAAACCGATGATGGGTCAGTATCAGATCTGGTTCCACCAGATTCAGGATATTCTCCAGCCAGAGTGTGACCTCAAGCAAGCTGTGCTTATCCATCTCATTATCGGAAAACGTCCCGAAATATACGTGCTTGGGAGCAACGCCCAACAGTCTCAGGGCTCGGCGGCAGTCTTTCCGGAGCTCCTCCAGGTCCTTTTCTGAAGAAACTGACCCTCGAATTTTCAATCGCCGGGGATTCCCCGTAGCAGGGATGGCTGCATGGACTTCGACTCCCAATCCGGTCAATTTGGAAATAGTCGCTCCTGCGGCTAAGGTCTCATCGTCCGGATGGGCGAAAAAGGTCAACACCTTTTGTAAGCGTGTGAGGTTGATCAAGCGCAACTCTCCTCAAGGATTCCGCTGGCAGACGCCCCCGTCTGCCAGCACCCCGTCACACGAGGGCGTGTGACGGCGGTAGTGTCTTGCAGTGGTCTCAAGCTTCTCGGATTTCGAAAATCAGGCCCTGGTCGTCGGGACAAATGGCGCGGGTCACCTTGGGATTCTTCTCCCAGTGGAATTTCCCGCCGCACTGGCACGTCAAAATCAGCGGGAACAACGCCGCGAACGCCGAGGTGCACATCCCTTCCGGCGTCAGATTCCCCACCACCCAACTGTCCCCGCTCTTGTGGAACTTCTGATTGCATTCCCCGCCCACGACCGTCACTCTTACATCCTTCATATCAACCTCCATGCGTTTTCTTCCCCCCTGCTATATGCAGGGGGGAAAAGAAGGGGGTTCCCTTCATCTCCTCCCTGGTTCCCGGGGAGGATAAGAGGGGCGTCGGTCAGGATTCCTGTGTTCCTGACATCCCCGACTGGGACACTCCCAGCCCTGGCTTCTCTGACAGCACGATCCTCCCCTCGTTGAATCCTAACCCTGCATATGGATCGTCCTGAATCAACAAATGCCCGTCCAAATCCACTGTGTCCGCCAATGGCGCAAGATGAGCCGCCGCCGCAATCCCCAGCGACGTCTCGATCATACATCCCAACATCACCTTGAGTCCTAAGGCTCGTGCCATGTGGATCATCCGAATAGCCTCGGTCGGTCCACCGCACTTCATCAATTTGATGTTGATTCCGTCGAAAGCGCCGGCACACTTCGCCACGTCGCCAAGCCCTCGAACGCTTTCGTCCGCAAAAATCGGCAATCCCACCCGTTCTCGAACCCAAGCCGTTCCCTCGATATCATCCGCGGGCAGAGGCTGTTCCACCAGCATCACATTCTGTTTCTCCAGCCACTTGATCTTATCTACTGCTTCCTGCCTTTCCCACGCTTCGTTGATGTCCACCTGGATCGGCTTGTTGGTCTCTGACCTGACGATCTCGATCGTTTCCTCATCATGCCCGCCGCCTAACTTGATTTTCAAGAGCGGATATTGTTCGGCTTCGCGAATCTTCTGCCTCATTACCTCAGGATCATCAATCCCAATAGTGAACGACGTTGCCGGCATCTTCTTGGGGTCCAATCCCAGCAGCGCATACACGGGCATACTCGCCTTCTTGCCGCTCCAGTCCCACATCGCCATGTCCAATGCCGCCTGAGCTGCACGCTGCCCTTCAAAATAGCCGCTCAATTCCCTATGCAGCTCTGTCCGTTCCAGAGGCGACCGATCGCGCAGATCCAACTGATCCAGCATTTTCCTCGCTGTTGTCGCATCTTCGCCATACCGAGCGGATGGTGCAGCTTCCCCCAATCCTGTGATGCCGTTGTGGCAGACTTCAACGTCAACAACCTGGACAATATCCTGTGCACTCCGGGATATTCTGAAGGTGTGTTGCAAGCGGATCTGTCTGAGTGTGGTCTTAAGTTGCATCGAGATTGAATGCGGTGCAAGATCGCCTGCTTTGCGAATTATCACCGGCGCCCTTTTCTAATCGAAAGCCCCAGGCGTTCGATGATCGCTTCGGTCAGGACCCCCGCACCAAACCTGAGTGGATCCGTAGTTGGCAGTCCCGTTTTCGTCTGCGTGTCTTCGATTGCTTTCCGAGCGGCGTCATCATCCAAACCATATGTAATCAATGAGACTCCCACCGTCATGGTCGGGCGGTAGATTCCGACCATGTCTTCGTGCAACCGTATCACCTGCGATACGTCCGGATATGGCATTCCGAAATCATTCTGTGATCGGTTTGCCTCCAGGGACAGGATCATCGCATCGGGCATTGCCCCATGCAAGATACCCGTTGCCACCGCGGAATACCCCTGATGCACCAAAGACCCCTGCCCCTCCACGAAAATGACCTCGTGGTCCTTAGCCGACGCCGTCACCAAGTCCTCGATTGCTCCCGAAACAAAGTCCGAAGGCAAGGCATCCACCGCAATCCCTTTGCCAGTGATCATCATGCCGGTCTGTCCGGTGGGGATGAAATCGGCGCGATAGCCCCGTTTCAAAAAATCCTTCCACAACGCAATCGCGGTGGACTTCTTCCCGATATTGGCATCGATTCCAATTCCCAGCACCACTTTCGACTTGCGCTCCTTCCAGCGCATGCCGGCAATGTGGAGCTGCTTCGGTGGTCGGCGATAATCAATAATCTTGACCCGGTGTCGTCTTGCCAATTCCACTAATTCCGGATCGTCTCCGACAAACGTGTGCAGCCCGTTCAAGATGTCCAGACCATTCTCGATTGCGCTTCTGATCACCCCTTTGAACGAATCCGGCAACGCACCTCCAGGGGGAGCAATCCCGATCAGCAATGCATTGGGTCGATATCGAAGGGATTCCTGAAGACCGGTAACCACCGGAATGCTGCCGCCGGCTTGGATCACGTCCTGGGTCGTTTTCCCGGCGTTGGTGGAATCGATGACCGCGACCACCTGTTCCGGAATAAACCATATAACGCCGTTTGCCGTCTTGGAGGTATGATGGCTGAATTGACCTTCTGCCAGTATCGTGATGCGTCGTCGTTCGCTCACTTGGTACCCGTAACATTTCGCCACTCTAATCTTACAATATAGCAATTCCGCTGCGAAAAGTCAACGTAAAATCGCCTCGAAAATGGTCGTGTCTCCATTTTCCACATTCCGCCTTGAGGATGACGATACCAATAGGCGGGAAAACTGCGCCGGAAAAAGTTGCCTTTGGAGGCACTGTGTCCTGATATGTTTTTTCACAACATATTAATATACAATTACTTAACAATTATGTTATTCGGGATCGAAATTTGCATCGTTCTATGGCAAATCGCATGATTTCGTTACCATCAACAGGGGATTCGCATGGGGATCATTGTTTCTCCGACGGGATCAAAACAGAGCACTATGGTCGTAGAAAAACGCTTGCATGAGAGCACGGCAGTGTTAGACCAGCATGATCCAGCGCCGGTCATGACTGTAGTTATCCCGACTCGTGACCGGATAGGTACTCTAAGACAGACTCTGTCGGCGTACTGCGAGCAATCGGTCGCTCCGGACAACTTCGACATGATTATTGTGGACGACGGGTCCCAGGATGGCACGGTCGAAGAACTCGCGAACCATCGCCATGAATACCCATTTCGGATCACGGTCTTGACTCAATCGCCTGCAGGTCCTGCCCGAGCCCGCAATCGAGCCATCGATCAGGCACGAGGCGATTTGGTACTAATCACAGGCGATGACATCGTTCCCCACGAACGAATGATCGAAGCCCACCTGAACGCCCATCACGCCAATCCTGACCCTCGTGTCGCGGTTCTTGGTTTCGTCGATTGGCATCCCGACTTGGAGGTCACGGACTTCATGACGTACATCACTCAGGTGGACGGTCAACAATTCGCCTATCATCACATTTCTAATCCCCACGACGTCCCGTTTTGCTACTTCTATACCTGTAACGTGTCGTTGAAAACCTCCTTCTTGAGGCAAAGCGGCTTGTTCTCGGAGTCCTTCCGCTATGCCGCGTGTGAGGACATCGAACTTGGTTTCCGCCTGAGACAGCATGGCATGCGGCTGATCTACGTACCCGATGCCGTCGGATATCATCTCCATCCGATGGACCTGGATTCCTTTAGCCAACGCCAATTTCGGGTGGGGCAGATGATGGCGTTGCTGCTCAACCTTCATCCCGGTATTCTGGATGTACCTCCGCCCCTGCCCCCCGAAAGAACCCTGGAGAAAATCTCCACTGTAAGAAGTATCCTTGAGCGGCTCGAGTCTTGCGTGGCGAAAAGGGATACTCTATCCGACCTGGAAAAGCAACAAGTGCAAAGCCTTCGATATGACATCTATCGTGAGCTGATTTTTGGGTATCAAGCTCTGGGCATCTGCGAGGAGCGCCGCCTGCAAGGCTTTTGACCAGAGTAGGTCAGGATCCCTGTGATCCTGACACATTGTCATGGTGTCAGGTGTCCTCACCCGACATCAACCTCCTGAGCCTATCCTTGCAAAGGTGCAGTCAGGCGTCCCCACTTGGCAGCCTCAATTTGACACTTCAGCGCCAACAATCGAGACAATCGAACAATCGGACAATCGAACAATCAACAATTTAACAATTTAGCGATTTGACATTCTTCGCCCCCCTTCATTCCTAATTCGTAATTCCTAATTCGTAATTTCTTTCCATCTTCCCTCTTGACATCTGCTCTTCCATGTTATATATTGTACCCTGTAAGATTCCCCGGGTCATTTCAATATCATCCATAGCGGGCAATCCAATCTGCCGGGAATTCAAGGGCTGCATCGCCTGATTCTCCTACAAAAGCAACGAGGAGGGTGAATTATGAATCGGCTGAGGCTTATCATCGCGGTGATGTTTCTGCTGCTGACGATCACAGGGGGGACCTATGCAAAATCAGACAAAGTCCCCATTCGAAACCAGCCTTCTTTTCCGTCCGACCAAATCCTAACCCAAGATCCGAATACTGTTCCCGTCAGGTTTCAAGCGCAGTGTAACCTGACGGGTGGAAACCGCGCCACTGACCAGCACATCGGCGAGGTTGACACCGTCGGCACCACGTGGTACGATTTGCAGCACATTGGAACCTGCGGACGCATGATCTGCGTTGATGCCCTCGGAAATATCCACGTCTGCTGGACAAATGGTCTCGAACCCGGTGCTGCGAGTCGCCATGTCTATTACAATCTTAGGCAGCTTGGATTAGGCTGGACGTGGGAATCAGGCTTTCCAGTCGAATCCCTCTACCGGGCTGGTTTTTGTTCTATGGTCTTGGACACCTCGGGTTATCCCATTATCGTATTACATGGGAATCGGGTTGAGGGTGATCCGCTACGTATATATCTATCTATCGATAGGTCCCCACCATCTGGTGTATTCGCCACCCTTGAGCTTCCGCCACCGCCACCGGGCGTCGAGGACATGGTTTGGCCCAAAGTCGCTGTTGACCGACAAAATCGCATCCATGTAATTGCCCACGAGGATCACGTGGCAGTAGGGGATTCTTTCCGGATTTTCTATACACGGGATGGGCTGGACGAATGGCGCGAAGTTGATCGGACCATGACCCACGCTGCCGATATTTCCGCCAGTCGCAACTCAAACCGTGTTGCTCTGATTTTCGCAAATATCAGAACCACCTCAACCGGAGAATCAAACTCATACAATAATGATATTGCTTTAGTTACTTCTGAAGACGGTGTCACCTGGGATTTTGAGGATCCCTTCAACGTAACCAACTTCATATGTCCAGACACACTGACCCAAGATCCAGGCGATACGCTCCGAGCCTATACCGATGGATCTATCCTGTTCGATTGTCAGGACAACATCCACGTCGCCTTTACTACTCTTTACTACAATGAGATCGAAGGGTTCGCATCGGGCAACAATTCCCTCATCTGGCATTGGTGCGGCGCCACGGGATACTATTCTCTGGTCGCCGATGGCTGGTTCGAGCCGGTTCCCTATGAGTGCGGCATCTGCCAACGTTTCGTCCAACGTCCGTGCTTCGCTGAAGACGAATCCACTGGCTACTTGTTTGTCACTTATCAGCAATTTGACACATCGGATGTGGCAGAAAACGGATATCCTCAAGCTGAAACGTATATCTCCCGATCCACTAATGGAGGTACCCATTGGTCTGTCGGCACGAATGTAACTAACACTCATGCTCCAAGTGGCGCAGCCGGAAGCTGCATGCACGAACGAGATATCACCTGCAACCAAGCAGTTCTGAACGACACACTGTGTCTTTTCTATATCCTGGATAAAGACGCTGGTTCCGCTCCGTTTGGTCCGTTTGGGGAAGGGGCTTGGACTCAAAATCCTGCCATCTGCCAGCGCGTCCCCATTGATGAAATCCCTGCCACCCCCCTAATGCCCCGCTATCCTCTGCATGTGGATAGCACCGGCTTTCCGCCCGAATCCCCGGTCATCGACCTCAGCCGCTGCGATGCAATCCCCGAGAATTTCCGACTGTACCAAAACTACCCCAATCCTTTCAATGCGACCACGACAATTACATTCGACCTCAACCGTCCCGATCATGTCACCTTGAAAATCTACAATATCTTAGGTCGCGAAGTCGCTACTGTGGTGGATGCGAATCTCGCCCCGGGGACGTACCAAACCAGATTCGATGCGGAACATCTTGCTTCCGGCGTATATTTCTGCGCCCTGCGATCTTCCACTCGAACGATTACGAGAAAGATGCTGCTGTTGAAGTAGTCTCACCAAAAATGTGAAAAAGCATATCGAGGAGGCGGTCATGAAATCTATTACTCTCGCCCTGATGGTCGTTCTCGTCATGGTCGGCGCTTCATTCGCCGATCAGACCAACACCGACAAAGTCCCCATCCGCAATCTTTCTTTGGTGTCCGACCCACAGCAGTGTCATTCCCGCGAAAGCGGGAATCCAGGTGGGAGTGCTGTCTCGAGTGAAGCATGGAAACCTGACATTAGCTCCAGCCTTGACCTCATCGGCACCACCGAGCAGGTTGGCACCACCTGGTACGACATCCAGCACAACGGCACCGCCGGTCGCATGATCAAGTATGATGACACGGGCAGGATCCAGGTGTGCTGGATGAACGGCTTGGACAATGGCGCAAGCATTCGCCATGTGTATTACAATATGACAGACTCTTCCGGATGGACATGGGCTGCGACCGGAATCGCCGTAGAGGCATCGACTCGAGCCGGATACACTTGCTTGGACGTTGACCAGGACGGCTATGCCTTTGTCGCTTTCCATGTCACGATTAACGGCATCAATCGTTCCGCGGTGGCGGTCGACTTTCTCCCTGGCACCGGCGCTTTTCAGTACTGGCCCTGTCCGGATATGAGCGGTCGTGCCATCATTTGGCCCCGCATCACCGTGGATCTGCAAGGTCGTTGCCACCTGGTCAATACCGAAGACGACGGTACCGATTACTCGTCGCCCATGTGGTATATTCGCGGGACCTACGATCCCATCGGATTCAATATGGACTATGACGAATACGAGGAGATCACCTCCGTGGAGTGCATTGCTGCTGACATCGCCGCCAGCCGCCATTCCAACCGGATGGCAATCGCCTACAGCCACCCTCAAACCACCCTGGAGGGCGACACCAACCAGTACAACAACGACATCTACCTGTATGTATCCGAGGACGGGATCACCTGGAATTGGGACGATCCCATTAACGTGACCAGTTTCCTCCAGCCTGACACGACCTTGCTTCCCGACACAACTGCTGCGAACATGGATACCCTGCGAGCCTACACCGATTGCTCGGTCATTTTCGACGAAGATGATATGATCCACATCGCCTTCACCACTCCGTTCTATGACGCATTGCGGGGTTTGATCTCCATCAACAATTCCCTGATCTGGCACTGGTCGGAGGATCAAGGCTGGTTCCCGTCTTTGGTCGCGGACGGCTGGTGGGGAGCCGTGCCTTTCGAATGCGGTGCCTGGCAACGTTTCGTCCAACGCCCTTGCCTGGCGATCGACACCACCACAGGGGATTTGTTTATCACGTATCAGCATTACGACACTGCGGAAGTCTCGCAGGGCGGCTACCCGCAAGGCGACGCCTATGTATCTCGATCCACCGACAACGGGCATCATTGGTCAGTCGGCATCAATATCACCGACACTGGAGTGCCCAACGCGCCCCCGGGTCAATGTTTGAGCGAACGCGACATCACCTGCAGCGAGACCGTCGAAGAAAATGCTCTGCATATCCTGTATATCGAGGACCTCGATGCCGGCGGCGCCCCTCAGGGTGAAGGAACCTGGACGCTGAATCCGGTCTTGTACCACAATGTGTCCATTGATTCCATTCCGACCACGCCCTTGATGCCGGAAATGCCTATGCATGTGCCTGTGGTTCCTGAGCATCACCGGAAAGTCCCCGCAGACTTCCATCTGGCTCAGAATTATCCCAATCCATTCAATCCGACCACCACGATTGCATTTGATTTGGATCGCCCTGACATGGTCACCTTGAAAGTGTACAATATTCTGGGTCGGGAAGTCGGGACTCTGGTGAATAGTCGCCTTGAGGCAGGTACTTACAAAGTGGTTTTCGATGGCGCCGATCTTGCATCTGGAGTCTATTTCTATCGGCTAACATCCGCGACTCAAATGCTGACACGAAAGATGGTGATGCTGAGATAAATGTTGAGTGTTGAATTTTGAATGTTGAATTGTATCGTGTCATTCCCGCGAACGCGGGAATCCAGTATTGTCATTGCGAGACTTGCCCCTCAAGGGGGTAGCGAAGCAATCTAAACGTTGTTGCGTGTGGTGTCAGGCGCCCTCGCCTGACACCATCGTTTGGAGAAGGAGTGGTGTCGGGTGTCCCCACCCGACACTATGATTTGGAATTTGTCTTCTGCTAGTATCTCCCCTTGTTGCGCTCGATAATCCGCCGTTCTCTTTTGGTCGGTCTGGCGCCCGGTTTTCCGGATTTCCGCCGTTCGAATTCGTCGATCCGCATCACCCGGAATCGCTCCACCACTTCCTCCGGAGTCACATCCTGGTACACCCGTTTGGCGTCTTCCTTGGACAGGTTCTTGTGCGGAATCTCCAAAACCTCGTACTGGCGGTAGATGCCGCTTTCGCGGATTCTAATGCTGTCGCCGGCTGATACCGGATCGGAGGCATCCGCCGGCAATCCGTTACGTACGATCCTGCCATTTCGGCAGGCTTCTGTGGCTTTCGTCCGGGACTTGAACAGCCTGGCATAGAATAGCCACAAATCGAGACGCAGTGACGTTCCCATAATCTAACTCTGGAAAAATATTGCAGATACCCGAGGATTTCCCCGGCAACAGTTTAACTAACATATAGTTTTCCAAAGATAATATCGGCTTTTGGAATTAAAAAAAAACGCTTTCGAAGCGAAAATTTTGCTGGCAAAAAGCAAAATCCTAATTATTATACTTAGACCAGCTCCTGATCGTCAGCGGTTTCCGCTTCGCACCCCTTGTTTTTTTCTCCCTTTTTTCGGGAGAGGTAGGAAGAAATTTTGCAACAATCGAACAATGGATCAATCGAACAACGGAACAATCGAAAAATGGAACCATCGAACAATGGAACAATCGAGCAATGGAACAATGGAACAGTCGAATAATCGAGCAATCGAACAATTCAGCAATTTCGCGATTCCTCATTCCTAATTCGTAATTCCTAATTCTTAATTCTTTCCATCACTTCTTCCCTTGTCATCCTTCCCGTGCCGTCAGGAGTTGCCTCCTGATGGCGGTTCCGAATCCCCTCTAACCTATCCACCGCTCCCGTGTACGCATACGCTTCATAGAACATACTGGACGCGAACCTCGCCACCCAGGTATGCACATAACTGGTATCCGGGGTGAAATTCAGGAAATAGTATGGACCTTCGTAGCTGGACGAATAGAAGATCAGGTATCCGGTGACTGTGACCGGGCAGCCCAAGATGGATTCCGTGATCGGTTCCCAGGTCAAGCGGGCGTCATTGCCTTCGATGTTGATCATCACCACCGGCACCTGCGGCGTCGAAATCTGCTCCCCAATGAGTGGGATATGGACATGATCATCCGGTTCTGCATTCACTGCATTGGTCATAATGCGCAGGGTGTCATGGTGAATACCATCCGATAAAGGGTCATAGGTAACGGTCAGACTGCAAGCGCTGATTTCGGCAGGAGCAAGAATAAGTGTATTGCAGTCACATTCTAACGAGAAATGGGGGATAGACAGAATTTCGGGTGGATAGACTGTGATTGATTCACTACCAAAATTCTTCAAATGAAATGACACAGAGCTGGTATTGGGGCATTCCAACACTCCAGCATCCCATAAAGAAACTTCATCATTGGGGTTTGTTGCTCGAATCAATGCCAAATAACCATAGGAATAGGCAATCGAGAAGTCCCCATCGGAAATATCAACCAGTGTATCACTGAGAGTACTTATTCGCATCCGGCAATGACTCGACCGCGGACCAGTTACGAACACAGCTTCTTCGCCATCATTTTCTGTACTGTCAATCAATGTTTCCCAAATTCCATCCGGGTAATTGCGGTTTAGCTCAATCTTTAGACTGCCATAAATGTCATGTCCCCACCAGTGAATGTCCTCTATCTGTGAAATATGCCATTGGTCTCCATAATTTGGAGATAGCAATAACAATGACCTTTGCGCTGGAACTGTCTTAACAAGATAGAAGTGGAGATCCTTGGTTCCTGCTAATATGAATCCGCCATCGGTAGTCTGTGTTACAGAATAACCCATATCGTTTAAAGGTCCACCATAAGCATGCGTCCAAAGAGTATCCCCGTTTCTGTCAGTTTTCAAAAGGAATAAATCATAATTTCCAGCGCCCAGATATACATATCCTGTTGCAATATAACCCCAATCAGAGGTCTGCTGCGCAGAATAAAGATCTGCATTATACGTTTGAGTGCTAGAGTATCGAATCCAATCAATATCACCGTTACTATAGATTTTCAAGAGGCGTCCCCAGTGGGCAGTAGCCACGATATAGCCTCCATCCGCTGTTTGTCTGACGGAATAAGCAACCTCGCCATACCATGGAGACGAACAAATTCGAGTCCAAATCGTATCGCCATGACTATCAGTTTTCACAATATAGGGTTCACCGTTTTCCTCCCCACCACCGGCGCCCCTACCGTTATACCCTGCCATAATATACCCAGAATCGGAGGTTTGCTGAACTGAATAAGCCCCCTGACCCCCTATTCCACCGTAGGTACGAGTCCATATGGTATCACCGTTACTGTTTGTTTTTACAAGATAGAAGTCTGCCCATAGCGGAGCTTGACTCGTAGAAGTATATCCTGATATTATGTATCCCCCGTCGGTGGTCTGCTGAACGGAGTATGCCTCATCCCATGGATTACGACCATAGGTACGACTCCACTGTGCGTTCCCCGTGCTGTCGGTTTTTATAAGATAGAAATCAATGCTGCCGAAGGAATAGGTTGTTCCACAAACTATGTATCCCCCATCTGTTGTCTCTTGCACAGAATAAGCATTATCACTGTAAGCTCCCCCATACGTTCTGCTCCATATGGTAGTGCCATTACTATCAACCTTTTTGAGGTAGAAATCAGAGGAATTGGGACCTGGATTCAATGTCCTACCCGCAAAAACGTAACAACCATCCGAGGTTTGAATAACCGAATGGGCTTCACCTGAGCCATACGTCCTCGTCCATAGGGTGTCGGGAGCTGGTTGGGCGAAGGCGGATGCTGCAAACAGCAATGCGATAACCCAGATCAACTTCTTCATTTTTCTACCCGTCCTCTCAAATAAGAATTACGAATTACGAATTACGAATTAGGAAAATCAATTACGAATTAGGAATTAAGAATTAAGAATGCTGGGATTTGATCGTCTTAATGATCGATCCAAGAATTTTCAGAAGTTCCTCGCAGTCGGATAAGAGTGATTCGCTCAACTTCTTTTCAAGATTTCCGCTGTCGGTTAGAAGCCGGAGCCAATAATGCGTCTCGCGAGCTTCCTTGTATGCAACAGCTATTTTGCTCAGGAAGTCCTTCCGTGACTGAGCGCCAATTCCTTCCTCTGCGTTTGCCCCGATTGAAGTACCGCTCCTGAGTATCTGCTTCGCCAACACATATTCTTTTTTCTCGTCAACTAAATATCGGTATAACTTCACCATTCTCAGCGCAAACGCATAACTCTTTTCCCGGACTACATTATCTTCTTTCATCCGTCATTCCTAATTCTTAATTCCTAATTCGTAATTATTTCTGGGTTTCATCAGGATTCGCCAGCAAACCGCATCAGCTGCAACACACGGGAATTTAAGGAATTCGAGGGAAAATGTCAAGCAGTATTTTGCGGATGTGAAAAAAATAGGAAGAGGCTCACGAAATGGCGCAAAGATCGCAGAGAAGTGTGAACGTGTGAAGATGGGAAAGTGTGAAGGGAAATCCCCGTGACGGGAAAGCCCTGGATTCCAGCCTTCGCTGGAATGACAAGGTAAGGATTTTGGGTCCTTTGCGCCTTTGCGTGAGATAATCTGCTTTGGCTTCCTCGGAAAAACCGCTTGACATCCTTGCGGGTTTTTGCTATATTATTTGGTTATAGTCTCTTGACATATTTTCCAATAATTCAGGGCACATGCCGCAGTCATCGCTTCGGATTACGCTGGTCCGGCAGTCCTTCCGTGACGTTTATCGATTGTTCGAAGACGTGGCAGATCGCGAAATCCGACCACCAGAGGGACTTCTCTATGTCGCCGCCATGTTGGAATCGCGCGGGCATCACGTATCGGTGATCGACAACGAAGTCCTGGGATTGCCGGATGACCAATTGCTTGAAAAGATTGCACATAACGATCCTAAGATGGTTGGCATGGGCGCCACCACTCCCGAATTTCCCCGAATCGCGGCATTTTTGAATCGAGTTCACGATGAGTTAGGGGCTGTCACAGTTTTGGGCGGTCCTCATGGCACGGCGATCCCTGAGAAAATCGTATCGGAGCACCCCGGAATCGATTTTGTAGTCCGAGGGGAAGGCGAGATCACGACGGCAGAATTGGCGAATTCGCTGACGAATGGAGTGCCGCCGGAATCGTTGCCGGGCTTGGCTTTTCGCAAGAACGGCTCTGTCATTGTAACCTCGAATCGGGAATTAATCACCGACCTGGATTCCCTGCCTTTGCCTGCTCGCCATCTTCTGAATCGCTCCGATTATCGGTATCCGTCACGGCGTCGTGGGATGGAGCAGGTAGCAACGATGGTGGCATCACGAGGCTGCCCCTACAATTGCATTTTCTGCTTTTCCATGCACGGACACACGGTCCGATATCGATCGATTCCAAAGGTGGTCGATGAGATCGAATCAATCGTCAAAGCAGACGGAATTCGCTACTTCATCTTCCATGACGAGTGCTTCACGCTGTCGCGGAAGCGGGTTTTGGAATTCTGTGACGAGCTGCAAAGACGAGATCTGCAAATCCGATGGTTCTGTTTCACGAGGGGAGATACCATTGATGAGGAAATGGCGGAACGCATGGCGGAAGCCGGGTGCGTCAAGATTTCGCTTGGTGTGGAAAGCGGCAGTCAGCAGATGTTGGATCGGGCGGGTAAGAAAACGAAGCTGGACAAGATCTCCCGGGCATTCGACCTCCTGGATCGCGCCGGAATAGAGACTCGCGGCTCGTTCATTATTGGATTGCCCGGAGAAGATCGTGCGAGTGTGCGGCAGACAGTCGATTTTGCGAAGTCATTGAGGATGTATCATTTCGGGCTAAATATCGCCACGCCGTATCCAGGGACCAAGATGTGGGATATGGCGGAACGCAATGATGGTATTCGTTTCGAGACAGTCGATCTGTCGTCATTTCGCCGTTGGGGGAACGCTGTGATTGCCACCGACCGTCTCGGCTCGACAGAGCTGGAAAAAGCGCAGCGACGTGCCATGGTGCAATTCTACCTTCGCCCGAAGATTCTGTGGTTCTTTCTGCGGCAGTATTTGCTGGGCAACCGGACACCGTACTATTATCGACCGTTGAAATTCGCCGTCAAGGAAGCCTGGTCAAATCTCATCACACGAGTCCTTCCAGGACGATAGCGTGATCATCCTCGGAATACATGCCTATACCCATGATTCCGCGGCGGCTTTGATTGCCGACGGAAGACTGATCGCCGCAGTGGAAGAAGAGCGATTCGTGGGCAGGAAACACACGTCACGTTTTCCGGAACAGGCTATTCGATATTGCCTGGATGCGGCTGGGATTACGGTGGCGGACGTCGATCATGTGGCAATCCCGTGGAATCCGCTGGCGAAATTGGGGACTCGAGGCTGGCATATGCTTCGTACTTTCCCCGGATGCCTGTCTGGTCTAAGGGCGGAGCCTTCCAAGGAAATACTGGGCAGCCTGTCTTTGTGGAGTGCGATTCGAGCGATACCCAAGGCTCTGCGGGAGGCTTTCGACAATCCTAAAGCGGAATTTCAAACGCATTTTGTGACCCACCATGACGCCCATGCGGCGTCGGCGTTCTTTGCGTCGCCTTTTGACCGTGCCGCCGTTATGACTATCGACGGAGCCGGCGAATGGGATGTGGCGACTCTGGGTGTCGGCGAAGGCAATCGCATCAGGATTTTCCGGCGGGATCCATTTCCTCATTCCCTGGGAATGTTCTACGGCGCTATCACTCAGTACCTTGGCTTCAAAGAGAAAGAGGGGGAAGGCAAAGTGATGGCGTTGGCGTCGTACGGCTGCCCGGGACTCAGGTATCGATTCAAGGACGTAATTCAATCCAATGGCTCCGGAGAGGTGATTCTCAATCCGTCGTATTTTCGATTTCAATACGACACGAAGCGGCAATGGTATTCTGATCGGTTGACCAAGCTCTTGGGACCTGCTCGACTACCTGATGGCGAGATCTCGCACCGGTTCGTCAGCGTCGCGTCAACCGCCCAGGCAATACTTGAAGATACGGTTCTTGACATGGCGAAAAGCTTGCACAACGCGACAGGCTTGTCCAGATTGTGCCTCGCCGGAGGAGTTGCTCTTAATAGTGTGGCGAACTCGAGGATTCTGAACGGCTCGGGACGTTTCGACCACATATTCGTCCAGCCTGCAGCCAACGACGCCGGAGGGGCATTGGGCGCCGCGCTATGGGCGCATCATCAGTTAGGCGGGCAGCGGATTCCATCCATGGATCATGCTTTCTGGGGTCCGTCGTATTCCCGGGATCAGATCCGCCGGGACTTCGTTCAACAGTCCGTTGATTTTGCGGAACTTGCGAAACCTATCGAGACAGTGGCGCGTTTGATTGCCGAAGGCGCCATCGTCGGCTGGTTCCAGGGGCGTACCGAATGGGGTCCTCGGGCATTGGGCAATCGGTCGATTCTGGCAGATCCTCGCCGGAAAGATATGAAGGACACGCTCAATTCCCGGGTCAAGTTCCGTGAGAGTTTCCGACCTTTTGCGCCGGCGATCCTGAGGGAACGGGTCAGCGAATATTTCGTCAACGGTCACGATTCTCCATTCATGCTTCTCGTCGAGAAGATCCGTCCGGAGAAACGCGACAAGATTCCTGCCGTGACGCATGTGGATGGCACCGGACGGCTGCAGACTGTATCGAGGAACACCAATCCCAATCTCTATGACTTGATCAGCTCTTTTGACCGGTTGACGGGTGTGCCAATGGTATTGAACACGTCCTTTAATATCAAAGGTCAGCCGATTGTCCTGACTCCGATGGATGCGGTCAATTGTTTCCGGAGCACCGGCATTGACGTATTGTATGCCGAGGGTTTGGTGGCGTGGAAGGATCCCGAATGGGGACGGAAGATTAAGGAGTGGGAGCGACCATGACAATTTTGCTGGTCAATCCTCCGCGATTCCGATTGATCCAGGCTGGGATTCCGCGAGTCCTGGGAGAAGGGGAATTCCGCTTCCCGCCACTCGGATTGCTGTATTTGGCTGCATCGATCGAACAACAGAAGCTCGCCGAAGTCATGATCCTTGACGCCCAGTGGGGAGAGCAAAGCTGGGATGATCTGGGGAAATACGCGGCATCTCTCCGAGCAGATGTGGTTGGCGTTTCGGCGATGACCACTAATCTGGTCGATGCCTGGGAAGTCTTAAAAGCTGTCAAGCTGTATCGACCGACAGCCGTCACCGTGATGGGCGGATCGCATGTGACGCTGTTTCCGGAAGAGTCGGCACGTCTGACCGGAGTGGATTATGCATTAGCTGGCGAAGCGGAACGGACGTTCCCTCGATTTGTCAAAGCGTTGATCGACGCTGCCGCCGGATTGGAGGAGATTCCGGGATTGCATTGGATCGACTCGAACGGCTGCTATCACGACGGAGGGAGGGGCGATACCATTGACGATCTGGATCTGTTGCCGGTTCCCGATCGATCGAAATTGGGCCTGACCAGATACCGGACGTTGACCTCACGTTCTTCGGTAACTACATCGATCCTGAGCAGCCGCGGCTGTCCCTATCATTGCACGTTTTGCGACGTACCGCGGAGCAAGGTCAGATATAGGTCTCCGGGGAGTTTCGTCGACGAATTGCAGTCATGCCGAGATCAAGGGATTCGCGAATTCCACGTCTTTGACGACACGTTTAACCTGTCGGACGACCGGGTCATTGCCATCTGCCAGGAGCTGATGCGCCGACGGTTGGATGTCACCTGGAGCCTCAGGGGACGAGTTGACCGCTTCACCGATGAGACGGCGTGGCATCTGAAGCAGGCTGGCTGTGTGCGGCTGCATCTCGGGATCGAGTCTGCCGTGCCCAGGATATTGGATCTGATGAAGAAGCGCATCGATCCTTCACTAGTGGTCGATGCTGTTACGACCGCCAAAAGGCATGGGCTGCAGGTGCACGGATTCTTCCTGCTTGGATTTCCCACTGAGACATTGGAGGATATTTCGGAAACCGTCAAGTTTGCTCGGAAGCTTGATCTGGACTACGCGCAATTCTCGGTGGCTACGTTATTTCCGGGCACTGAGATCTACGATTGGGCGATGAAGGAAGGGCTAGTCAATGGCGATGTGTGGCGGGATTTCGCGACATCGCCCTCTTCTGATTTTGCTCCACCGGTCTGGGACAGGGAGATCGATGCCAGGCAGTTGTACCATATCATGGAGCAGGCGTACCGGTCGTACTATCTGCGACCGGCATATGTCAAGCGTTCTTTGAAATCGATACACACCCCAAGAGAGCTCCGCTCCAGGATCATCGGAATGAGCGCGTTGCTCCACCCTCGATTCGGCAGCGGATTTCGCTGGAGGGAAAGGTCGAAGCCATCATGAGCCGCCTTCTCAGGCTCCTTGTTCCCTGCATTCTGGTGATTGTCGTCCTGGCTGTATTGGCGCCGGTCTGGTGGGGCGGAGGATTTCCGGCGACTAAGGATACGGTGCTAACCAATATTCCTTTAGCGGAATATCATTGGAAAGCGCTGCGGGGGCAGGAATCCCTGTTCTGGTGCCATTACGGCGGGTGCGGGTTCCCGGTGCATGCCGAAAGCCAGGGCGGATTCTTCCACCCTTTGAATGTGATCACTGCAGCATCGTTACCGGCGCATCTCGTATATCCCTTCCGGTGGATTTTTTCTCTCGTGGTCGCAGGTCTGGCGATGTATGCTTTCTTGCGAGGGAAGGCAATCTCGGTCTGGGCAGCCTTTGTCGGTGGCATTGGGTACGCTTTGGGTGGATTCTGGATAGCTCGCCTGGACATGTTGCCGCTGTTGCTTGCAGCTCCGGTGCTTCCATTGGGATGGCTGGCGGTGGAATGGATGGTCAATCGCCGATGGAACCGAGGAGTCGCTCTGGGCGCCTGTGCCATCGGATGGGGACTCCTGGCAGGGCATTTCCAATTGACGGTCATCGCAATGACGGGAATTGTGCTCTACGCTTTCGGGCGTGGCACTGCATCTGGCGTATTGGCATCCACTGTAGTGGGACTTACACTGATGCTCTGCGTGGGGATGGGACTTGCCGGGGTACAAGTTATGCCCACGCTGGAACTGTTGGGTCGGTCAAGCAGGCTGAGCAGCGACCTCGACGCCAGCGACTATTCGCTATTTCCGCTCCAATTGGCGGGAATGATTTTTCCCAGGCTATTTGGTTTTCAGCGCACGGTGACGTTTGACAGTGGTCAAGAATGGACGCCCGGCAGCTATTGGGGCGGAGGCGTATTCTGGGAAGCATGTCCATATGTAGGTGCGGCAATCGTGCTTCTGGCGATTGTCGCGGTGGCAAGGCGTTGCCCTGGCACGGTCTGGCTGGTTATCATTGCGCTTGCAGGTGCGCTTCTGGCGATAGGGAAATATACGCCGGCGTGGTCAGGCGTTCAGCACTTGCCCATTCTGTCCGGATTTCGAATTCCCTCCAGGTTTTTTCTGCTGAGTGCAGCCTCTGTCGCAGCGCTGGCTGGGATGGGTTCGGACGCGGTACGCACCCTTAGAAAGCCCAGGATCTGGGGTGTGGGAATCGTTCTTGTGGCAATGTTGTTGGCAGCCGGACTGTTGCTGGCAGTGACCAGGATCCCCAACGCAGAACGCACCGCGGCATGGCTGGGAATGACCGGCGAAAGGCTGCACCAGACGCTGACCTATGCGCCTCAAACGTTGGTACCATGGAAAACAGATCAGGCGGTTCCGTTGCTGGTAATGTTACTTCTTGGGATTGCGGTACTCGCCCAATTTCCCAGAAGCATGATCGCCGTACTGGTGTTCCTGGAGCTGGGATTCTTCGCACTTCGCTCTTTGCCGCCTTCGATTCAATTGGACAAGTTGCCTCAAAAAGCCTTGTCTTCCGTGTCACTGCCTTTTGGGCGGGTGTATTCTGACCCGCTGTATCAATCCGGTGGCGAGTGGGATCGATTGAAAGCGTTGCCAGCCAATACCAACTGGCTCTCAGGGTCAGCACGACCCGATGTACGAGGGTCGCTATTCGACCTGAGGCAGGCGCTGTATTCGCAGGCAATGAAGGAAGAATTCCAGAGCGGCGGTCATCGCCTGCTGTCATTGGCGGGTGTCAACGCAATAATCACCCGGCGACCACTATCGGAGGCTGGTCTCGAATTGATCAGGGGCGGGGAAGTACTGACCTACCATGTGCAGAATGCCCAGCCCTTGGCGCATTTTCCCGAGCAAGTTCGCGACCTGCAGCCTGGCGAAGACGGACTATCAGCACTATTGAATGCAGATTTCCAACCCGGAGGCGATGTTCTTCTTGAAGGGCGGGAGCAAACGGATGTCGAGACTGGAGCGCATGCCAGAACGGAAGCCGACGTTCGCATCAGGCATTGGGGGCAGGGTCACATCGAAATCGAGACCAACGGAGAGGGCGGAATCCTGAGGATTGCCGAGAGCCATGATCCGGGATGGCACGCAGAAATTGACGGGCAATCCGAGAAGATCTATCGCGCCGACTACCGATTCATGGCGCTTCAGGTTCCGCCTGGTAGCCACCACGTAACCTTGCAATATTCGCCTCCTCGATTCTGGTTGGGAGCAGTTTTGAGTATTGCCAGTCTTCTCTTGGCAATTGGTTTTTGGATCGCATCTTTTGGTAGGAAGGATCAGCCGGCTGACCTCAGAGAATAAGAAGATTGCCTTCGTCAATCCACCTTTGACGGCGCAAGAGCGATACGGCAAGTTCCGCAATGGCGGTGATTTCATTCCACCCTACGGTCTGACGCATCTGGCGGCATCCGTACGGCAGATGGGATGGGAACCGGCGATCGTCGATGCTCCGGCGCTGGGCTTGGATTGTTCGGAGGCAGCTAAAGCGGCGTTGGACGGCGGCGCTCGAGTAATCGGAATCACAGCCGCCACCATGTCGATTTTCAATGCCCATGACCTGGCGAAGGCGATCAAGCTCCAGAATCCAAAGGCGACTGTTATCATCGGCGGACCACATGTAACGGCGCTTCCCGACGACACATTGCAGCGATTCCCATCATTTGATTTCGCGGTGGTCGGGGAAGGCGACCTTACGATCACCGAGCTCCTTCCGGCGCTGGAGGATGGCAGCGGTTTGGAGGATGTGTCCGGAATTACATATCGCCGGAACGGGGCGATTGAGGTGACCGCCACGCGGGGACTGGTGCCTGATTTGGATACGCTTCCCATGCCTGCCTGGGACTTGCTGCCTGACCTGGCGACCTATTATCGCCCTTCGATTATGGGCTATGTCCGGCTGCCCGCAAATTCGATTGTGTTATCCAGGGGATGTCCGTTCCACTGCACCTTCTGTTCGGCGGCGGTGTTTGGAAACACTATCCGGGCTTATTCCGCGGAGTACGCCTTCGAGATGATGGCAGAGATGTCGCGCCGCTATGGGATTCGGGAACTGGAGATTCGCGATGAGAATTTCCTGGTCAAGCGGAAACGGATGCAGGATTTGTGCGAGCGGCTCAGATCATCGGGTCTCGACCTGACTTGGTCCTGCAACGCGCGTGTTGACGCCATCGACCGCGAAATACTCCAGGTGATGCGTGATGCCGGTTGCTGGCAAATTGCTTTCGGTATAGAGTCGGGGGACCAGGGGATTTTGGATCTTGAGCAGAAGAGTGTGACACTCGACGAAATCCGTAAGGCTGTCCGCATGACCGCCGAAGCCGGAATCCAGGCTCGAGGATTCTTCATGTTAGGTCATCCCGGCGAGACGGAGGAAACTCTCCGGAAAACCGTGGAATTTGCCTGCGAATTGCCGCTTAGCAGCGTACATTTTACGCATTTCACGCCTTTACCCGGGTCGCCGATATACCCAGAGGCGCGCAAGTATGGGTCCTTTGACGAGGATTGGCGGAAATTAACGTATTGGCATCCGGTGTTCGTGCCGCATGGATTGGATCGAGCGACCATTGCGAAGTGGGAAAGACGGGCTTTCCGGCGGTTCTACCTGCGCCCTAAGATTCTGAGTTACCATTTGAAACGAATGACGACGTATGCGTATTTTAGCAGATTAGCGCAGGGAGCATATACATTGGCTCGGGTGTTGACGAGGTAGTAATTCTGCAGAGTGAGGACATCCTTCAGCACGAGATCCTTCACTTCGTTCAGGATGACATTCGCCGACCATGAATATCTTGTACATATCCGGCGAGGATATCCCGGGTGATCACGGGGGAAGCATCCACACCTGGTACGTGACCCGGGGTTGGGCTCGGTTGGGTCACAGGGTGACCGTGCTCTGCCGAAGGCGTCCCGGTCAGCCCAAGCACGAGGAATTGGAAGGAATACATCTTCACCGAGTCTGGATGCAGTTCAGGGGCAAGAAGATCCCGATATTGGGTTTTCCGGCGCTCTTGAGAATGTGTTCAGATTCGTACGACGCAATTGTCGAACGATACGATGTCTTCGGCGGTTTGGGGGCAATTCTCTCGCGGTGGAAGAGTGTTCCCCTCCTCTTGGAAGTCAATTATCCGCATCTGGGGGAGCTGCTCTGGAAGTGGAAGCAAAGACATAGTCTCTTTCTTCGGGTTCCACTTCTGGAGACGGGATTGCGGTTCTGGGAGGCGTGGCAGTTTCGTCAGGCGGCAGGTGCGATCGCCACCAGAAGGGAGATCGTGCCCGAGATGATCCGTGACCGCACCTGGTTGGTGCATTGGGGAGCCGATCCAGAGAGATTCAAACCTTTGGAAGCGGCTGAGCGTGACCGAGTCCGGCACGATCTGGGGATCGATAGTAAGCTGGTGGTGTTGTTTATGGGCAGTTTTCGACCGTGGCATGGCGTGGAAATACTACCGGATGTGGTGGAGCAGGTTCGGCAGGCGGTACCTGACGTCAAATTCTTGTTAGTGGGTGATGGGGAGGGCAAAGACAAAGCGTCCGATGAGATGACAAGGCGAGGATTGAGTTCATGCGTCGTTTTCACGGGCAACTGGCAGCATTCTCGCATGCCTGAGTTGCTGTCCGGCGCCGATGTCGGCATTGCGCCTTATGATGCCTCTAAGTACCAGCCCTTGATCGATTACGGTTTCTTTTGGTCCCCCGCCAAATTGTTCGAATATGCCTCCTGCGGATTGCCGGTTGTGTGTTCCGATTATGACTTGCTCTCGGAGATCGTGGAAGATGGCGTGACGGGGAAATTGGTGCCGCCTGCAGACTCTCATGCTTTTTCAGAAGCCGTGATTAAACTGTGCCAGGACACTGATTTGCGGAGACGGATGGGCGAGAATGCTCGCCGGAAAGCCGTCGATCAGTTCGACTGGGATCGTCATGCCGAAGCCGTGGCTGGAATTCTGGAACAGCTCATCGCCGATTGTCGCCGGACGTCCCGACGATCCTGGAGCCGCAATCCGAGAAAATACCGAAATGAGCGAACCTGACCAGAGCCACAACCTCCTGCACCGATGGCTGGATTGGAAGGGATTGCCGTGGATGATCTGGATCGTCGGGATAATTCTCGTCTGCCTTCAAATCGAATTCCGTCCCTTGGATCGGGATGAGGGATTCTACTTGTTTGGAGCGTGGCGAGTGTTTCGGGGCGAAATGCCCTACCTGGATTTCTTCTATCCGCAGGCGCCGTATTTGCCCTTCATCTATGCCCCGGTAGTGGGATTCTATCGGGACGGGATTCTGGGAGGCAGGATCCTTTCGGCGGCAATTTCGATTGGATTGGCGATACTCTGTGCCCGATGGGTCACGTCGCGATCGCAGGATCGGCGTCTGGGGCTGTTGACGGGGGGATTGATGTTGTTCGGGAATCTGGAGTTGTATTGGCATTCCGCGGTCAAGACCTACGCAGTGTCAGATCTGCTGCTGGTTGCAGGGTTCGTCCTGATGATGTCGTCCTTTCGAGAGTCGCGCCCGGCGAAAGTCCTTCTCCTCAGCTTTCTGGGAGGTCTATTATTCGGCACCGCCTTCAATATCCGATTGGTACTGGCAGGCGCAGTTCCGTATCTGCTCTTGTTGTCGTTGTTGGCGCCCGGGTGGGGCAGAGTTCGACGCTTTTTGGGCTTGCTGGCAGGGATGGTTATCGCGTCAATTCCAGCGCTGATGTTGTTTGCGGCTGATCCTGTCCGCTATTGGTTCCAGAATCTGACGTTCCATATCACTGCCCGGCTGCCCCATCCTTGGTGGCAATTTGCGTTACAGAAGATAACCGCGTTTGGGGAGTACTTGAGCAGTCTGGACATTCTGGTGCTAGTCATACTGTGTGCAGTAGGGCTCAGGGCGATAACCAAGTCTGCAGTAGATCTGCCGTCCGATTTCAAACGGGAAATCTGGAAGGGTATCGGTCTGGCAGGTATTCTATTCGCAACCTATCTGACCGCTCCGCCCTTGTTGCCTCAATATCTGGTTCAGTTGTCGCCCTTCTTGGTGTTCGGTGCCATCGCTGGAGTTGCAGCCGTATTGAAGGAACCGCGCGAATCAACTGGACCAGCGATCGTCTTGATCTTGCTGTTGGCTTACGGGGGGTGGGGAGTGGGTAAGGCGGTGGGACGGATGGTCGAAAGGCAGGACCTGGCGCCGCTATCCGGTACCAAGACCGTCAGAGAGGTGGGGCGATATATTGAGGGTCAGACCGGTACCGATGATCAGATCTTGACGTTCTGGCCCGCCTATCTCGTGGCAGCCCATCGCAATCCTGTGCCCGGAACCGATTTTGGGCGACCGGCTTTTCGATTGGAATGGCGGAATCCGCCCGATGTGATTCATCAAGAGGGGCTGACGACTCAACTGGACGTTAAAGACCTGATTACGAATCGAGTGCCTTCGGTCGTCGTGTGTGGATTCGATACTCCGCCGGACATGCTCCCTTTCTTGGACCAGTATTATCTCAGAGGTCGAGAGATTCGAGGCGTGACCATATACATGCGACAATAGTTATGCGCACGGTATATATCCATAGTATTGGTTGTGTGGAAAACGCTCTGGAGGGCGGTCGCATCGCCGAGTTTTTCCGACGGAATGACTGGCGAGTTACTGACCAGCCCCAGGAAGCTGATTTGCTGCTCGTCAACACCTGCGGTGTGATTGGCAGTAAGGAACGGCAGAGCGTCCGGAAAATCCAGGAGCTCGAAAAGGCGAAGCGGTCAGATGCCCGATTGATCGTTTGCGGGTGCCTACCAGACATCAATCAGTCTGTCCTCCGGAGACTGGCGAATAGTGACTACGTTACTCCCGCCACGATGTCGCGATTCGATGACATGGTAGATGGGAAGGTATCGATTCAAGACGTGGCGTCGAATTCTCTCGACTCGCGCCACATGCGACGTCGGCTGCAGGGAATCCATGCTGCCCGCAGGATTGTGGATACGTTTCAGCGATGGAAGCTGCCAGTACCGCCGCATTTCAAGCGGATCTTCTACTGCTTCGAAGAGCCGGATTGGCAATATATCAAGATCTGCTCAGGATGCCTGCACCACTGCTCGTTTTGCGCCATCAGATTTGCCAAAGGAGATTTGGTCTCGAAACCGCTGGATGCAGTCATGGCTGAGTTCCGGTCCGGTTTAGAGCAAGGACATCGATCATTCGTGTTGTGCGGCGACGACACCGGTGCCTACGGGCAGGATCTGGGATCGGACATGGCGGGATTGCTTGAGCGGTTGACATCGCAACCCGGCGCATTCGATATCTACATCCGCAACCTGGAACCGGTTTGGCTAATCAAGATGTTTGACCGGTTAAAGCCATTGTTCCAATCGGGCAAAGTCCGTGCGATCACACTGCCGGTGCAGTCAGGCAGTCCAGGAATCCTGCGATCCATGAAGCGTGCGCACACCATCGAGGACTTTCGCAGACGCGTATCGGAATTGCGCCGCGATGTGCCTGATCTGCTGATCATCACCCATGTTATGGTTGGCTTCCCCGGCGAAACTGGCGAGGATTTTCGCCAGACCCTGCGGCTGATTTCCGACCTCGAGTTCGACGGCGTGTCGCCGGAACAATATTATCCTCGTCCGGGAATTCCAGCACTTGAGCTGCCGAATCAGCTCCCGGTGTGGCGGCGTCGGTGGCGGTTGATTCGCACATTTCTGTTCGTCTATTATTCTGTGTATCTCAACAAGTTTCGATGGTCTCGTCGGAGATGCTCCCGGATGGAGCCCCAATTCGAGGAAGTGCAACAGTGGAATCCGAACGCACTTTCGAAGTAGTCGATCAAGCAGCCTTTCGCAGTCAGATCGATGACGCAATCTCGGAAATCGTGCGTTGGTTCGAGGACGGGTGGACGCCAGCCTCGGGTCTGCCGCTGTTCGAAATTGATGGCACTGGAAAGCCGTCGGGCGGCATGACTCTGCTTTCGGACCTGGCTGATTATCTACCTTTCCTCTACCTCGCAGGAGCCAGGGACTACGTCGCGGATCAAGCCAGGACGGCAATTCGCACCTTCCAGAGCCAGCGCGTAATCCGCACTCCGCACGAGCGAAGGGGCTTCTTGCGCTTCGTGCCGCGGTCGAATCCGTTCTACAGCACTGATTTTCTTCTGGGACTTCTGCTGTTGCATCAGTTGGATTCCGATCTGGTGACTTCTGTTGAGCTCGACAGTATCGCCCATCGCATCCTGCATACCTATCTACGCGAAGGTTGGATGTCGAAAGAGACTGTGCACCCCTTTGGGTGGCGAGTGCCATTGTCAGAATCGGACAGCTTGCTTTTTGCAGAGATCCTGGTCGAAATCCACCAGAGTACCGGCAATCCCGAATTTCTGTCGGCAGCGCGAGAGCTGGTTGGATGCTGGTTGAATCTTCCCTATACGCGCAAATGGGGTCTGGTTCCGCAGGCGGCGGTACTAAGTTCCGCCTGGCGCCACATCGGACGCTTCGCGGAACGGGAGGTTACCGCCCTGCTATATAAGCATAACACCGCGCTTCTTGCAGGGCTTCTGGCGCTGATCGGATTCGATGAGCATCACGGAGAATTGCAGGAAGCACTATTTCGTGCCGTCGATGCCATCAACGAATTGTTGATTGAGGACGACGGAAGTGTGTATTTCCGGTGCGTGGTCGATGGAAGCAGTCATCAGGCGTACGATGTCAATCTGGGGAATACGCACATCATCGAATCGCTGTTAGACGTGTACGACCAGTATGGACGAACTCAAGACCTGGAAACCGCCCGTTTGGTCGCCAGCTACTGGATGAGACTTCAAGACAACCGAACCGGCTTGATCCCGGAATCGCCCGATTCGCAAGTGTCCTCAATGGATCATCACACGGACTTTGCCGTCAATTTGCATCGATTGTCATCTGTGACAGGGAATTACGGGTATTTTCAAGCTGCCGTCCGCATCGCCCAGGGTCAAATGAGATTCCACCGGACAGCACGCGGGTATGTCAATGCAGTCCACCCGAGCACCGGTGTGTTAGTCGATCCCCGGATCGAAACGCGCTATTCGTCTTTGTTCTTGAAGATTCTGCTCCTGTTACGTTCGGATGAGGATGCGTGGTCGGATCCCACTATCCGGCGCCTAATGCGAGACCGGTAGCGTACGACAACATGGCGCGATAAGCGTCACAAAGAGCCAATCCATGAAAGAATCCCCGTTCCTATCGATAGTCATTCTGGTCAAAGACAATGGTCAGACTCTTGCAGGGGTAGTGAGTGATATCCGCCGAGAACTTGGACGGTTCGGTCGTCCTTATGATATCATACTGGTGGATGACGGCAGCATTGATGACTCGGAGATTGTGGGACGCCGGTTGGCATCGCATGCGAGCCACATCAAGTACCACCGCATCAATGGCGGTGGGCAATTCGGCAACGTCGTTAAGTCCGGTCTCGGACTTGCCGACGGCACTTGGATGTTGTGTGCTACTGCCGACGGCACCTTAGACCCTCGAGACATCAAGGAACTGCTGAAGCATGCCCAATCATATGATCTGGTGTCAGGCTGCAGGACGGTGCGGCAGGCGACCGGATACGACAAGTTTCTGCGATGGTTCCGCGACCTGCTTCTTGGCTGGCGTTTCGGGCATGTGCCAAAGGACGCCCGCTGTGCCATGATGCTGATCAGTCGAGAGATAGTGCGGCAGGTCTCTCCGCATTGCGATGGCACCGCCATTGGGTACGAGTTGATGTATCGGTCGATTCGTGCCGGATTTCGCGTCATCGAAGTTCCAATCTGGGCACGGGAACCGATTGCTCCCGAAAGCTTGGCGGAGTGTATTCGCATTGTTCTGGCGTTGGGCAGGACCTCGCCTCCGATTAGAAAAATTCAGTCGAAGCGTCCAAAGTGCTTGGGACGCATACGCAGTTACTTGCGCAGGCAGTGGTGCCTCGTGTCTGACCGACCGTGGGAGGCAAGTCTGGATATCTCCAGTCGCTGCGACCTGCAGTGCATCTCCTGCGGCGTTTGGTCGGAACCGGTGCGCAATGAGAGCGACGCTGCATTCTGGGTCGGTATTCTTGACGAATTGTGTCGATTGGGGGTCCGTCGGGTCTTGCTCATTGGCGCCGAGCCTTTGATGCGCGAGGACATCGGGAGGGTCTTGCGAGCAATTTCCGTACGCGGGATGGCAGTCTCGATCTTCACAAATGGCTTTCGCCTGTCACAACGAGCCACCGAGCTGGTCGAGACGGGATTGGACCGACTGGTGCTGTCGTTGGATGGTCCGGAATCAGGAGTGCACGATGGGCTCAGGGGTAGTGGCGGCGTGTTTGAAGTCGCGCTGGAAGGAATGCGAAGACTTCGCGATGAGGCGATGATCAAAAACGTGCCTGTTCCGGAAATCGTGTTCCACACTACTGTGTCAGTCGCCAATGCTTATGCCATTCCCCAGATGTTCCAATTTGCACGTGACGAAAAGGTCGCCTTGACCCTGCAAGCGGTCTGTCAGATCCCAAAAACTGTGGTCGATCAATCGCGC